>TARA_B100000686_G_scaffold355148_1_pt1 | contig 29000 bp, 22 predicted proteins | sample TARA_B100000686 | Tara Oceans TARA_B100000686 (sample SAMEA2622733) | marine metagenome | biome: marine biome (ENVO:00000447); feature: marine epipelagic mixed layer (ENVO:xxxxxxxxx); material: "saline water (ENVO:00002010), including plankton (ENVO:xxxxxxxx)" | depth 150 m | reverse complement strand
GATATTAATAATTCCTAGCTTTATATCACTACGGAAAGTAAGTGCTTTTTCAAAGATTGCTTTAGGATTTTTCTCTAATATTTGAGAAAATGGAATATCAAAATTTTGTTCTACTATATCAAAGTTTTGAAAATCTGTAATTTGTAATAATTGAGCTAAACTTATTTGTGAAAGAGCAAGATTGTTTTCAGCCTGTATTATAGATTGCTCTTGAGCTGCTTTATTTGCCTCTAACTCAAAAATATCGCTATTTGTTAATACACCAGCTTGTATTAATGAAGTAGTTCTGTTTAATTGCTCTATTGTTATAATTAGTTGACTCTTTTGTGCCTTAAGAAGTTCTTTATTAAACAAAATTTGTAAATACCCATTAGCTACTAAAAGAAGAATATCATCAGTCATATCCTGTAATTGATATTGTCTAGCAAGGATACTAAGGTTAGCCCTATGTAGTTGATTTATATTTTGTAGCCCATTGTAAATATTCAAAGAAATATTTCCGCCCATGGATGAGAATTGTGTAGTCATATTTTCAATTAGCCCTGTTGTTATATTCTGGTTAAGTCCAACATTCCAAGAGTGGGAAGATTGGGCATTAATATTAGGTAAAAAATTTCCTATAGCACTTGATTTATCAATTGCAGCATTTTCTAATTCAAGTGTAGTTTGTTTAATTGATATGTTTTTATCTAAAGCCATTTTAACACATTCCTCCAAAGTCAATTTTTGTGACAAAACATAATTGCTAAGACATATAACCAATAAACCAAAAGTTAATTTTTTCCTCATTTTATATTATTAAAAATTTTTATAAAGCCTATTTATCTTCATCAGACTCTTCTTCTTTATCACCTATTTTTTTAGATTCTGTCTTGTTCCAGACTTTAATTTTATCCTCAATTGAAAGGCCAGAAATTATCTCAACATTTATTCCGTCAGAGATTCCAATTTTAATATCTCTTCGTTCAAATTTTTGATTATCTTCTTGAATTTCAACATAGGCTTCTTGTGTATCTTTATCAAACTGGAGTAAAGATTCAGAAATTACCATTACATTTTCTTTTTTTTCTAAAACTATAGATGCATTAGCACTATATCCAGCCCTAACATTAATTGTGTCATTTAAAACTACATCTCCCTCAATTTTAAATTTCACCGCTCCTTGTTCTTCATTTCCTTTAGGTGCAATAAATTTTAATTTAGCCATAAATTCCTTGTCTTGTATTGCTCCCAAATTTATAGTTAAAGGCATATTAATGCTTAGTTTTCCAACTTCTGCTTCATCAACTTTTCCTTCAAAAATCATTTTGGATAAGTCAGCAATAGTTGCAATTGTAGTTCCTGCATTAAAAGTATTACTTTCAACAACCTGATCTCCTTCTTTAACAGGAATTTCTAGTATAGTTCCAGAAACAGATGCTCTAATATTTGTGTTTGCCATTGAAGATCCTCTTGCAGTTCCTTGAAGAATTACCTGAAGATCACTTTTTGCATTATTTAAATCCTGACTAGATTGTTTTAATCTAAGTGAAGCATTTTGGAATTCTTGTTCTGAAATGATATCTTTTTCATATAATGTCTTGTTCCTATTAAATTCAATTTTAGCATTTTCTAAAATAATTTTTAATGATGAAACCCTTCCCTTTGCACTATTAAGGGAGCCTTCATTTGGAACAACTTTTACTTTTGCCAATAAGTCTCCTTCATTTACTTTATCTCCTTCTTCAACAAAAATCTCTTGAATTATTCCAGATATTTGCGGTTTAATCTCAACTTCGTCCTCAGGAATTACCTTTCCAGTAACTACAGTTTTCTTTTCTATTGAACTAATAAATGGAGTTCCTATTTCAAAATCAATTACAGATTTACTGTTGGTCTTTATAAAATAGGCTACAGCGAATAATCCTGCAAGTATAAATAGTGTAATTAATGTATATTTTAATGTTTTCATTTTTTTAATTTTTAATTATTCTTCTCTTAATGCATCAATTGGTTTTATGCTAACTGCTCTTTGTGCTGGAATTAGACCAATTAATGTACCTAGAGTTACCATTATTAATAATGCGCCGATAACAAATGAAATAGGAACAGTAGGATTGGTATAGGGAAAATCTTTTAAATCAACCGTGAAATAATTAATAGTTGCTAATACAAAAGCTCCTAAAATAATTCCAAGAATTCCAGCCACTACAGTTAAAAAAACTGATTCCAATATTATTTGTGCTCTAACTTCACCTGGGGTAGCTCCTAAAGCTCTTCTTACACCTAATTCTCTAGTTCTTTCTTTTACAGATATTAACAGAATGTTTCCGATTCCAATTACACCAGCTATAATTGTAGCTATTCCTACTATAAGTGATAAAAATGTCATCCCTCTTGCAAAACCTATGATGTTATTAAATACTTCACCTAAATTGAATGATCCAAATGCTCTTTTATCTATTGGAGAAACCCTATGAATCATTTTTAATGTTTGTTTAATATCTTCTTCAACTTTAATAACATCTGCATTTTCATATGCTGCGATATTAAACCAGCCTACCTCATCCCCAGTATTATATAAAGTTTTAAAAGTGGTGAATGGAATAAATACATCAGAATCAGAATCAAAAGGACTGCCTTGTCTGAAAACCAAAATTCCTATTACCTTAAAATAAACATTATCAATTCTGATATACTCACCTATTGCATTCTCATTAGATTCAAAAAGGTCAGTAAATGTTCTCTCACCAATAACACAAACTTTACGATTGTTTTTTATATCCTCCTCATTAATAAATCTTCCGCCATCATATATTTGTTGAGTCGAAATTTTCCTAAATTCAGGAAAATCCCCATAAATAGCATAATTGCCCGAATTAGTTCCACGAACAATATTAGCTGGTGACCCCCCTGAAAAGCTTCCTCTAGAATTTCTAGGAACAATATATTTTATCTCAGGAACTCTTTTTCTTAATAAATCAACATCTTGAATTTTTAAAGTAGGTCTTCTACCAATTTTAAATCCGTCGTAAGGAACACTTGTAGATTGAGCCCAAACAAAAAGAGAGTTCATGGCTACATTTTCAAATGCTCTTTCAAAACCATTATCTAATCCCTTAGCTGCTCCTGAAAGTGTAATGTAAATGAAAATCCCCCATAAAACTCCTATAATAGTAATAATAGTTCTAACTTTATTTTTTTGAATAGATCCAAAAATCTCTTGCCAAGTATCACGATCAAAAATTATTTTAAAACTATTCATCTCTTAATGCAACTATTGGTTTAATTGAAGCAGCACGTTTAGCTGGAATATATCCTGCTATTGCTCCAAAAATTATTAGTATAATTGTAGCAAAAATTGCAGTTGTAGTATCTATGTATGGGTTTTTTATAAAATAATCCTCTAGTTTTGTTCCTAATGCTTTTAGAAGAAAAATGGCAGCAATCATTCCAAAATAACCTGAAATTGTTGTAATAAAAATAGACTCTTGAAGTATCATGGAAATTACTGCTCTTGGTGTAGCTCCAAGAGCCTTTCTAATTCCAAGTTCCTTTGTCCTTTCCTTAACTACAAAAACCATAATATTTGAAATACCAATAATTCCTGCAATTAATGTTCCTATTCCAACAAATGTTACAATAATTTGTAGAATACTTGCAAATTGCTGATTTTCTTCCAAACGTTTAGACACATTTCTAATAAATACACCTTTGGAGTCTTTTGGGTCAATATCTTTTCTGTCTTTCATAAAAAGTCTAAGTTGTTTTTCAAATCCAATAGCCCCAGCATAACCTAACTCTGGTTTAAAGGCAACAATAATTTGATCAACTTTATCATTATTTTTCTCTATTAGCTGTCTAGTTGTATAGGGAATATATATAATTCTTTCTTCATTATCTCCTCCAGAATCTTGAAAAACTCCAACTACTTTGAAGGCAATATCTCCTATTTGAATAAATTGCCCTAAAGGTTCCTCTTTTTTAAATAAATCTGTAACCACAAGTCTTCCTATTACAGCATGCTTTGTTCTTTCTATTAAATCATTCTCATTTAAGTATCTCCCTTTCATTATAACTGTTTTCTCAACAAATTGATGAGGAGGGGCAACTCCTCTAGTTGGGTAGTTGTTTGACTCACTTTTATACCTTGTATCTGCATATCTAGAAATTCTAGGGGTAATATATTCTAAGAAAAAGGGGAAGTTAAGTTTAATTGCTTCTATATCATTGTTATTGAACTCAATTTGACGATTTGATTTAAAGCCTCTATATGGTTTTGAAGTTTTTCCAGCAAATAAAAACATGGTGTTTGTAGCGTCATCCAAAAAAAATTCTTTAAATGTGTTTTTAAGACCATTTCCAAATCCAAATAAAATTATGAATATAAAAATTCCCAAAGCCACTGTGAATCCTGATAAAAATGTCCGAAGTTTATTTTTCCCTATTGTTTCAAATATTTCCTGCCAAGTATCTCTTTTATACATGTTTTAAAGCTTTGACTTGTTGTATTTTTTTATCTTCCACTATAATTCCATCCTTTAGCTTAACAACACGTTTACACATTTTTGCAATGTCTCTTTCATGAGTAACTACTAAAATTGTTTTTCCTTCTTCATTTATTTTTTGAATTACATCCATGACTTCGTATGATGTTGTCGAATCTAAAGCGCCAGTAGGTTCATCAGCTAATAAAACTTTTGGCTGAGCGGCCATTGCTCTTGCTATTGCAACCCTTTGTTTTTGTCCTCCTGACAATTCACTTGGAAGATGCTTTGCCCACTCAGTTAGTCCTACTTTTTCAAGATATTCTAATCCTGACTTTTGACGTTCTTTACGCCCAACTCCTTGGTAATACAATGGCAGAGAAACATTCTCTAAAGCATTCTTATAGTTGATTAAATTAAATGATTGAAAAACAAATCCTAAGAATTTGTTCCTGTATTTTGCAGCTTTGGTTTCATCTAAATCTTTTATCAAAACCCCATCAAGAGTATAGCTTCCTTTATCTAATAAATCTAACATCCCTATTATATTTAAAAGAGTAGATTTTCCTGATCCTGATGATCCCATAATTGCGACCAATTCACCTTCATTCACGTTAAAGTCGATGCCTTTTAAAACATGTAAAGAGTTTGATCCCATTTTGTATGATTTATGAAGGTTTTTTATTTGTATCATAAGGAAAATTTAAAACTGTGCAAATTTAATTTTTTTTACTATTTATGTTGTTTAAGTGATTCAAGATTTTTAAAAAAGTTTTCAAAGGCTTTTCTGCCATTAAAAGTTATTCTGCATTTGGTTAAGGGATAATTATTTTCAAAGGATTTTTTAATTTTTATATATCCAGCACCACTAAGTTTTTTTAACTGGATACTTAAATTTCCTTTTGAAGCACCTGAAACTTCAATTAACTTTTTAAAATTGGTGTTTTCAACAGAAAATAAAAATGAAATTATTTTTAACCTTATAGGGTTAAAAAGTAATTTATCTAAATCTTTATTCATTTTTTTTATTGTAATAAAGACTAAACCCAGGAATAAGACAACCAAAAACAAGTGCTAAAATATTAAAGATAAAAATATTCAAGTCTGTAATTATATAAGTTAGAATATATAATATAAAAACTGATACGCCTCCTAAAGCCACAGGTTTTGATCTAATTATTAAACCTGTAGCTAGAACAGCTCCTCCAAGCAAAATAATTACATTTTGAATCATTGAATATGCCCCAGATTGAGAAACAAATGAAGTAACCATAAGAATACACCAAGAGAAAATAAATACTCCCCAAAGAATCTTTATTGCCCTACCTAAATAGGTTTCATAACCAACTTTTTTTGAAGCTCTGAAATTGTAATAAGATGTATAACAGACTCCTAAAAGAGGAAAAATTGTCCAATATAAAAAAGCTGAATTTTCAAAATATTGAATAACTTCTGGAAACAAAAAATGAATTAAGCTCATTATAATTATTAGGAACCCCCAAAAAATAAAATTGAACCCTAAAGGCCTTATACTTTCTTTGGTTTTAGAAATTGTGTTATTTATTAATCTAATTTGTTCTTCTGTATTCATTTTAAAATAATTTTTACAAATATAAACTAGTTTATTCTATAAACCAACTTTTTAAAAAATTTATCTTTTATATATCTTGTAGATTCTCCATCCAACTAAAGCAACTAATATATAAGGTATTGCCATCAAATAAACTATTCCATTATTAATGCCTTCTGCAGTTTGCTGACCTTCCTCTGATTCTAAAACAGCTCTACACATAGAACATTGGGCATGAAGAAAATCAAAAGAAATTGTAACAATTATTGTAATTAATAATATTATTTTAATAGACTTAGATAACATAGTATGGTGATATCATTAAATAAACAATAACTCCCGTGATGGCTATATATAGCCATATTGGAAATGTTATTTTAGCAATTTTCTTATGATCTGCAAAAAGCTTTGATATTGCTCTAACATATGTGATTAAAACCATAGGAATGATACCAATGGACAAAACTATGTGAGTTATTAAAATAAAAAAATAAATATACCTAACTAAACCTTCTCCTCCATATGGGGTTGGAACAGTTGTCATGTGATAAGCCACATACATTAACAAAAAAACTACAGATAGAGCAATTGCCATTTTCATTAATTTTTCATGAAAATCTATTTTCTTTTTTTTGATGGCAAAATATGCAATTATTAAAATAAAAGATGTTAAGGCATTTATACCAGCATATATAGGCGGTAAAAAATGAAGAGGTTTTGCATTTGGCAATCTAACGCCAAATAAAATTGCAACAGCTACTGGAACAGCAACAGAAACAACAATAATCCACTTTTTATATTTAAGTGGTTTGGATTCAGAATTTTGTGATTTTAACATAATATATTATTCATTTAATAATAGCGGGATGTCTTCTATGAGCATTTCTGTCCCTTCTTGTATATTAGAATCCTCTTGGTCAATTCCTAAGTAATATACTATAGGATTTCCATATGGGTCCAATCTTGATCTGATAAACCCTTGTTTGTCTATTAAAGCAAAATACCCTTGATGCTCAAAACCACCAGCAACCTCTGGGTTTATTGATGAAAATATATTAAACCCATTGTTAGATAAATCAAATACTGCTTCTTTTGTAGAAGTTAGAAAGTGCCAGTTTTTTGAAAACACTTCATATAGATTAGCATATTTTTTAAGGATGTTAGGTGTGTCATTTTCTGGATCAATAGTAAAAGATGCAATACCAAAATCGGCTCTTTCACCAAAGGCGGTTTCCAATCTCTTCATGTTTTTATTCATAATTGGACAAATACTTGGACATCTTGTGAAGAAAAACTCAACAATGTAAACTTTATTATAAAAATCCTCATTAGAAATTAACAAACTGTCTTGGTTAGTCATTAAAAACGAAGGCACTTTTTTTGCTTCACCATTAATAGATATATATGATAAAGGTTTTGCTTTAGTTGATCTGTTGTTTTCTACTATTTTGGAGTTTTTAACCCTGTCTAAAATAGAAGGAACAATTATAATTGATAAAACTAAAATTATCACACCTAGAAAAAAGTAGTACCATTTTTTCATAATTGAAACCTTTATCTAATTGAATATTTTTTTAAAGCTAAACGATATTCAGCTAGTATAACTTTTATATCATCCTCCATCTTATTATTTATTTCAGCAACAGATCGTGCATCAAAACCATAAAGAGTTCCAATATCATCATCATCACGACCTCTTAGGTTCAAATTTCTATCAATAATAAAAGCATATGGTGAACTATTTTTAGAGTCTAAATTTAAAGGAGCGTTTAAACTTAAAAAGTGTTTATGAATTGCATTGACAGATCCTTTTAAGAATTTCCAATTTATTAGATCAGTTCCAACGCCAGATTTGAGTTCTTCTTTTAATCCCATGACTTCATCTTCTTGATCTTCGGTAATTAAAATTACAAATTGAAAATCTTTAAACTTGTAAAATCGTTTATAAATTTTTTGATTTAAATTAAAAGCTTCACCTTTTTTTAAAGAAATATCTGACCCCCAATAGCAAAGAACTGTTATATGCCCTTTTAGACTTACATCTTTTCCGTTAAGTGAAGTAAAATCAGATACTTCAAACACGTTTGTAGTTAGAACTGGAAGTTTTGCAAAATTGTTCTTTCCTGATGCAAAAAACAAATAAATAAATACAGGAAAAATAAATAGCACCCCAAGAACAAGAATCTTTTCTGTTTCCTTTTTCATATAAAATTATAACGCTTTATAGCTCAGTTTTTAAAAGTTCCAGCTTACAAATCCTCTCTCCATAATATCATAAATATAGTCTCCCTCTATTAATAAAATGAAAACCAAATAAGGTATAAGTATTATTAATGGTAAGATTATAGAGTTTTTCAATCCATCATTCTCATCACGAACATGCATAAAATCCCACGCTATATAATAGGCTTTGACAATTGTTAAAAAAATAAAAATCCAATTGAGCAATTTCATTTTTAAAAAAGGAATCATTAATATTTGAGGCTTTGTAATTCCTAAAGCTACCTCAATTATTGTGACTATCGATAAAAAAATCAGTACCCCCCAAATTTTTTGTTCGTTAGACTTAAACTTTAGAAGTCCTTTAAAAATTGCGAGTTTTTGTGAATCGTGTCCCATAATTTATAAATTAAACCAAGTAAAAGAAAGTAAAAACAAAAACCCAGACTAAATCTACAAAATGCCAATATAAACCAACTTTTTCAATCATTTCATAATGACCTCTTCTTTCATATGTTCCAAGCAAGACATTAAAAAAGATGATTATATTAATTATAACTCCTGAAAAAACATGAAAACCATGGAATCCAGTTATAAAAAAGAAAAAATTTGCAAAAAGTCTATTGCCATATTCATTTCTAATTAAATTTGCACCCCTAACAATAATTTCTGCATCTTGAATTTTATTTAAAGAATCTTCTCTGTTAAGGATAGTCTTTTTGCCTTCTGAATTTATTAACTCTGTTCGAATTAATAAATCTGCGTTTTTTATAAAACCACTTTTAACTTCAGAAAGAGAAATTTCTGAAATAGATGATTCAGAAGTAAACCATATGCCAGAACTTTTTGTGTGAGTAGTTCTTTGTGTAGGAATTTCAATAGCAAAGTCGTCTATAGAAACTCGCTTTAAATCAGTATTTACAAATTGTAATATTTGACCTCCTCTGGTTTCTAATGCTCCATATTCTCCTTTTATGAAATTTTTCCACTCCCAGGCCTGTGAGCCAACAAAAATAGCCCCTCCAATTATAGTTAAAAGCATATAAAATGCAACTTTTGACTTATTCATATTATGGCCTGCATCGACAGCTAGAACCATAGTTACTGAAGAAAAAATAAGTATAAATGTCATCAATGCAACATAATACATAGGAGCATCAACTCCATGAAGAAAAGGAAAATGAGTAAAAACCTCATCAGCAATTGGCCATGAATTGATGTTTTTAAAACGTGAAAAAGCATAAGAAACAAGAAATCCAGAAAAAGTTAAAGCATCTGATACAATAAAAAACCACATCATTAATTTTCCATAACTAGCTTTTAATGGTTTTTTAGCCCCCCCCCAAAGAAGTTCATCATTATTATCATTCTTACTTGCAATTACTTCCATAAATATTTGAAATTAATTTTAGCAAATTTATTAATTCTAACGGTACAAAACCATAAATAAATACAAATAAAGCCAAAGAAAATCTAGGAAATGCCAAAAAATAACTCCAAGTTGAATACCAAGTTTATTTGACCCAATATATTTATTTGCTGAAATCTTATAAAAAACTTTAAGTAGCACAATTATTCCTGCAATTAAGTGAACTAAATGGACTATTACTAAAACATACAAAAAGGAGGTTGTAATTGAACTTTGAGCACCTGTAAAATAATATCCAGATTTTATAATTTCTTGAAACCCTTTAAATTGATAGAAAACAAAAAGAAAAGCTAAAAAAATAGTTGTGGAAACAAGAATTAAAGATTTAGGCTTATTATTTTTTAAAACATAGTGTTTGGCTAAATGAAAAGTTAAACTGCTGATTAATAATAAAATTGTACTAATAGTAAATGCAAAAGGTATTTCAAATGAACTTAACCAATCTGATCTATAAGAGCTAACAACATATGCACTTGTTAATCCTGCAAAGGTCATTGTAATGCTTATCATGCCAATTAACAGCATCATTTTTTTTGAATTCTCTTGTTTTCTATTCATGATTTTAAATTATAATAATTTTGTCCATAATATATATTATCTGAACAAATGTTATATAGAAAATACTAGCATACATTAAATTTTTTGCAGAAGAGTCATCTCTGTTTTTCATAAGTCTTATACCAAAAAACAAGAAGAATAAGCCTAATAAAAGTACTACTAATCCTCCCATAAAAGAAAGACTTAAACTTCCAGTGTAAGAACTTATAGGTAATAAGGATATTACTATTGTCCAAACAGAATAAAAAACTATCTGAAAAGCGGTAGCTGTATCTTTTTTTCCTGTTGGCAGCATTTTAAATCCAGCTTTTTTATAATCCTCATCAAGCATCCACCCAATAGCCCAAAAATGAGGAAACTGCCAAAAAAATTGAAACATAAATAAAACTCCTGGTTCTATTCCAAAATTTCCTGAATATGCAACCCAGCCTAACATATAAGGAATTGCTCCTGGAATTGCGCCAATAAAAACAGATAATGGAGTTAAAGATTTTAAAGGAGTATATCCAAAGACATATATTATAATTGCTATTGTTCCAAAAACAGCAGTTTTTAGATTAAGAAAATATAAAGATGTAACTCCAATAATAGTTAATAGAATCGCAATAATAAGAGCTTGAATATAGGTCATCCTATTTGCTGGAAGTGGCCTATTTAAAGTTCTTTTCATTAGACTATCTTTATTTTTTTCTAATAATTGGTTGTATACATTTGAAGCCCCTACCATAGCATACCCTCCAATAAATAGAAGAAAAACTGAATTCCAATTAATTATTTCTGCAGCTAAAAAATATCCTGCAAGGGAAGAAAAAACTACACTTAAAGCTAGTCGCATTTTAGTTAGCTGAAAAAAATCACTAAGTGTTAGTTTCAATTATTTTGAATTAAATCGTTTGCAAAGATAGTTCAACAAAAAATCCCGACTATAATTGTCGGGATAAATTTTAGTTTAATTTAAAGGTTATTGGAATTGAAAAGGGAACTCGAACTGCTCTCCCCCTCTGTTTGCCAGGTGTCATTCTTGGTAGTTTAGCAATTATTCTCTCTGCTTCATTTTCTAAATTTTTATCTGGACCTCTCATTCTAATGCTTCCTATAGTTCCATCCTTATTAATAATAAAGCTAACATAAACCCTTCCTTGAATACCCATTTCTTGAGCTATATCAGGGTATCTGAAGTTTTTTTTAATATGTTTATTTATTTGTTGTTGAAAACAACTGCGTCTTTCAGATTTTTTCACTCCTTCACAACCAGGATAAATTGGAACATCTTCAATAACAGCAAAAGGAACATCAACATCATCAAACTCATCCTCTATCTCAATGTCCTCAATTTCAACAATTTCTTCTTGATCAGTCTCTGTAGATTCAATAACTGTTTCTTCTACTTCCTCCTCATCTTCAACAACTTCAATTACTTCTGGAGCAGGAGGTGGTGGAGGTGGAGGTGGTGGAGTCTTAATTTGTTCTGTTATAGGTATATCTTCATCATCATCATCATCAACACTTAAAGCTTCGTAATCATATGTTCTTGCATAAGTTTTCCATTCAATAGCTCGCCATGTAATTAGTAATATTAAGCTTAGGCCTATAACAAAAAATAATGAGCTATTTTTTGAAAGATCAGCTTTTGGATTTTTTTTGGGTTGCATGATTTAAGTGTTTAAAGATGCTAATCTAAAAAAAAATGTAAAAATAACCTCAATTAAACAAGTATTGTTACCAGATTTATTTATTTTAATCATGATTAATTAATTTTTTATACCCACTAGAATCCAAAAGTTCATTTATTTCTTCTGGATTAGAAATCTTTATTTTAATCATCCAACCATTAGTATATGGTTGACTATTAACTAGTTCTGGGTTCGATTCTAAGTCTTCATTCAAAGATTCTACAGTACCTGAAATGGGCATGAAAAGATCGGATACTGTCTTAACAGCTTCTACAGTCCCAAAAACCGCTTCTCTTTCTAATTTTTCACCTAGAGTTTCTATTTCTACGTAGACAATGTCACCTAATTCACTCTGGGCAAAATGAGTTATTCCAACCGTAGCAGTCTCTCCATCTATAGAAACCCATTCATGATCTTTTGTATATTTTAAATTTTCCGGAATATTCATTAATATAATTTTTGAAAACAAATTTAATTGTTTAGTATTATTTTCATCACTTAATTTCCAAAATTATATCTAATTGTTATACCAGATCGAATTGTAGTTTGAGGAAAAGCGGTAGATATTGCAAATTCAGAAAAGTTGTGGTCATAAAATAATAAAGCAGTTAAATTTCTTGATAAAGAATAATCAGAACTAAATTTTATTGAAAGTTGAGTTTGACCAGCTGTAACTTGATTATTATTATACTCTAAATTCCTTAATACAGTTAGATTTTTACGATAAGAAACATCAGCTTTTATATTTAAATCTCCGCTTAAAGATGATCTTTTTCCACCTATTCGTGTGACCATTCTAACATCTTTAACCCTATAACCTAAGCCTAAAATAAATTCATTTCCAGATGATTCAGTTAATAAACTATTATCAAGGCTTAATGATAAGGCTCTATCTTTTTTGAATTCAGCTAGAAACCTAAATGAATTTTTAAATTCAAGATCTAATCGGATTAGCGGATTAAATTGTTCAACTAAATTAATATTTGAATATATTTTTTCTGTTATAATATTTCCTGCACCATCTAATTTTTGAGGTAAAATAGGGTCAAAATCTAAGTTAGACTGAAAATTATTTAATGTAAAACTAGCTCTATATGCATGAGAAAGAGTAAATCTTTCAAACACCTTTTTAAATGATGATAAATTACTTAGTCCTGTATACTTTAAATTCCAATTAGGCAAAGGTTTTCTATTTATTGGATTTAAATCAATTTTATTTGGGTCTATCCCTGAATAAGCAGATATAAATGCTCCTATCAAAACTAATTGATGGTTCTTTCCAAAACCATATGGAAATCCATCTGAATCTACTTCATTATTAGTAACTGAATTGATTTCAACTAATCTATTAGAAATAATGATTCTATTATTTCTAAATTTTTCAAAAATTGGATTGTTTACATCCTCCAATTTATCAAAAGCTGTCTTTATAAGAATTGTTGAAGTTCCAAAATTTCCGTAAATATTAGGATTCAATGGAATATAATCTGAATTTTCCAATCTAAAGTTTTCAGATTTATTCTCGGAATAGTTTCTGTCAATATTTAAATCAACAACTAAATCTTTAAATGGAGACCATTGTGTAGAAATATTTAAACTGTAATTATGAATCTGATTGAAAGTCTGGTTAAAATTTGTGAAACTTGTTATCCATCCTTTTTTTGCAGATTCATATCTAATATCTGCCTGACTTCCAAAAGTAAAAGCTGTCGACGGCCTGTTTGTTCCAAAAAACCCTAAACTAGGTAAGAAGCCAGGTAAAACGGTTCCATTATTTTCAGAATAATTAAACTGTAAGCGTTTTATAGTATTTAGTAAATCAACTATACGTTTAATCCTTTTTTTGTTTTTCTGTTTTCTAGATTCTTTTTTCTTGTCTTTAACAATATTATTACCTTGAATAGGCTTTTTATTATCATTTAAACCTAGGGTAGAATATAGTTTTTGGAAAGATATTGCTCCTGAAAAAGTCTTGGTGTTAGCATTCTGGACAGTATTCACAATCCCTAGCTTTGATCCATCCTCCGACATAACTTCTGCTTGTCCTTCAGGCCCTCTTTGCCAACTAAAATCTCCAGTATAATTATAATTTGCATCAAGAAAACTTAAAAAAGGTATAAATCTAAATGGTAATTTATAGTTTGCAGAAATAGATTGATTGTAATTATTTGCCTCACCAACATCCCATATATTATCCCATATAGCATTCTTTATTTTGTTTGATGCAGATGGGTCAAAATTTCTTATAATTCTATTATTATATGCGTTGAAACTAATTCTTAGAGACTTTGTGAGATTATGATTTATTCTATAATTCCAATCAAATAAAAAGTTCCGCTGTTCTAGATTTGGAAGACTTAATTGGTTAATTGCATCAATCCCTTCAGTATAAATTTCTCTAAATCTTTGTGTTCTAAAACTTCTATTAATATTTGTTGTAATTGACAAGCTACTTGGAATAGGGCTAAAGTTTAATTCTTTTAGCCATTGCCAATAATTCTTTTGGTTTAACTTCTTGATTTTGGAAAATGGTTTAATTTCAAAAGAAGAAAAACTATATGAATAATTTACTGCAAGTAATAAGTCTAAATGTTTTTGATCTTCTATTTCATAATCATGATGTAACATTTCATTATATGCATAGGAAAAGTCAAAATTCTCTGGACTATAAATACGTTTTTTGTTTTCATTGAAACTTATTTTTCTAACCCCTATTAAACTTATACTTTTTCTCTTTGTATAATCAATTGCCTGACTTTTAATAGAATCTCTTTGAGAACTTCTTGTTGAAGTGTCTAATCTATCTTTCAATAGAATATCTTGGTAAAATGGATCATATTCAGGCGTAATGTTTGTTTCTCCTAACCCTATATTTAATGGTAATATTATTCCCCATTTTTTTGGCAAAACTTTTCCTAAATTAAATTCGGAGACTAAATCAAATTGAGAAATTGCCTCTCTATTACTCTGGTTAGGTGATTGATCAATATTGCCAAATCCTATAGTAGAGAATTTTCCATTAGCTGAAAATGATCCTAAGTCAGTAATGTTTAAATCCATTGATCCCGTTGCAGCCCAGCCACCTTGTGATTCAATACCTGAAATACGGAGCTCATTAAACCAAACTTCACCAGAGAGTGTTTCTGACAAATTCTCTGATGGATTTTTAACTCCTATCATAATATTCCTTATAGTACCAAGAGAGGGGTTCCCTTTAACAACAAATTTATACTTCTTGATTCCTGGCAATTGACTAATTGGTTTAAATTCTTCAATTCTATTTAAGTTTTCATCAAAATATATTGCATCTCCAAAATTGTTGTATTGTAAAGATTTAGCTTTAAGTTTTGCTAAAAGATTCAGGGAAACCTCAATTGAATTACTCTCTGGTATCCAAACAGCTTCTGGACTAAATTTATTAGAAGTCTCAGAGTTATATTCAGTAGGCTTAAGAGGTATTTCAATTTGATAATAATTGTCCTTATAATCAGTTCCTAGTCTAATGAATGCTACTATTCTATTATCAAATGATTCTGAAGAACCTTCGCCTGGAAGCTTTGGTTCTCCTGGAATTGATTCTGCATGAAGGAACATTCTGATCTTTTCATATTGCCTCATATCCAATTCTATATTTTTAAAAATTCCTCTATAATCCATAGGTTGCAAATCGAATACTCTAAATGAGAGTGATTGCTCATTTTGTCTAATTATAGTGTTATTATTATTAATCTGTTCGCGTTGGATTGAAGGTGGTAAAACGTAATTGATTGGTATCCTGTTTTCATTCTCAAGAATGTTAACTGTACTTATATCAACTCTTGTATTATTATTATCAACAATTTTTTCATTTAGTGATTTATTAAATCTTCTCCAATCTCCCCTAACTAAGTCTAATGTTCCAAATCTAAAAACAACTGGCTGATCAAAGCCACTTAAAACCATTCTCATAAATCTCATTGACCTTAAATCTTGAATGTTATTTACTGCCTCAAAATAATCTGAAAAAGATGAAGATTGATAATATTCCTTTCTAATAGGAATTTTGAATTGAATCCAGCGTGTTGTTAAATCTTTTCCATTTGGTAAATTTATTTTCACATTTTCTCTTACATCTGTTATAAATGGATGATTTCCTACGGTCATTGAGCTTGAAATTGGTACTCTATATTCAAAATAGCTGTCTATAGTATTCATGCTTTGATCACGATTTATGTCCTCAGTATCTGGTTCAGTTGTATTCCCTCTTTCTGTATTTGAAAAAGCTATAGGGGAATTCCCTTCTGTCCCATTATAATTTTTGTATCTATCTAATATATTTCCTTCAGCAGAAACAAAAAATTGATAGTTATCCCCTGCAGGATCCTCTAAAGGTCCATTTGTATATATATTTCTTTCTTCAATATCATTCAAACCATCAAGGCCAACATCCTGTAAAACTCTATCTTGCTCAATAGTATTAAAGGCATATAAAAGTGATTGAACAGCCGGAACTTGTCCCCAACTTGTATTATGAATTAGATTTCCATCATTAGATCCTGGAAGACCATTTTCATATTGTTTTCTTCCGTCTTTTAAAATATCTTCAGATATATTTCCTAAATGGAAAACTAATTGTCCCAATTGACCAGTATTACTCTCTATTTCAGAAAAAGTGTCTAAAAGCCAAAACTCTATAAACTCAACATTAGATTGCTCAAAATTTGTAGAGCTTAGTGGCCTAGTAATACTTGCCCAATTTTGTTTTAAATCTAAATTAAATTCCTGATTACTAGAATTATTATAAGGTCCTTTTTCATCTGGATAATATGCCAAATCAAATGTAGATTGAACAGTAGTTGTGCCTTGAACTAAATCTTGTTCTGGAAATATTTCATTTATAAATATTCTTCTAGTTTTGTTTAAAGAAATATCGTTATTATTAATCCCTCCAGGTCTACTTTCTGTATAAAAGACAGGATCTATTGAATACCAAGCTAATTTTGCTCTTCCAAATCCAGCACTTATATCATTATTTATTTTTTCCGATCCCTTGTAATTTTTGAATGGAACGCTTCCTAATCTCCAGGAATTAAAACCTTTTATATCAATGTTTGTTTGAGCTCCTTCAAAATCATCAATATAAACATTTGTCTCTCCATCTAACTTTGTGTTTCGAGGATTTCCAGAAATTAATGAAGCTACTTCTCCCCTAAAAGAAAGAATTGAAGGGATATCTGATTGAAGTGCTGGAATTTTATTTATTAATCTATTAATAAAAGGCATTTCTGTTGAAAAATTAGTATTAAAACCAATCATCGTGTTATTAACTGGCTCAGTCCCATAATTGGCTTTTTGAGTTAATGGTCTTTCACTTAAATTCATTAAAGTTCCACCAACTGCAACATTTTCACTAATTTGATGATCAATATTTATTCCTGCAAAACGTCTATTTTGTTGATTAAAAAAAGAGTTATTCTCAACTGAAATAGAAATTGGTACATTTGAAGCTTTAAGACTAGGATCCAAAATATTTACTCTTCCAATCTCATAATTTACTGTATAGTCTATCCCTTCTGATAATATCCTACCACCTGCATTTACTACAACTGATCCTCTTGGAATATTAAATGCCCCAACAGAAATCCCATCACTTTCACTAGATGTATACCTTCCTTTTAATTGAAATTTGTTTTTCTCAGAATATTCAAATGCTGCAGCTTTTGTTAAAGAATACATTTCTTTAAATACATATTTCTTTTGATTTTCATTAAATGTTTGTTCTTGTTCATAATCCTCTAACGAATTAGAGATAAACAGTTTGAATAAAAATTCTCCAAAAGGCTCAACTTTAGGAAAAATAATACGTCCAGAATTAGGTTCAATTGTAATTCCAGGTATATAGTCAAAAAAACCATCTCCATCTGGTACCGGGTCTTTATAAATGTTAAGCTTATCTAAGCCAAAAGTTCTAATAAGGGTCTGATTGTCAATACTTTCTGGCCAAATGCTTTCATCAATAGGATTCAAATAATTAATTGGAGATGGGTCTGTATATAATATGTTTAACCTGAAATCTTCTTCTTCCAAATTAAAAGCACCTGTATTATATATATTTTTCATCATTAAATCCCATACTGGCTGTGTTACATCTGTCAAATTACTTTTCAATAATTTAGTTACTAAGCTATTATTTTGAATATTAGATTCAGAATTTTCAGAACTAGACAATGTTGTACCTGGTAAACTTCCATTAGCAAACTCACCAACTTGATAAACTTTTCCATTATAAGTATATTGGAAAGCAACCGCCAACACTTCATCATTACTTAGTCTTTGGTTTAATGATATATAACCTAATTGAGGATGAAAATTATATTCATTTGAATTTAATTTTCTTGCACTTTCTAAAACAGCATAGTCTATACCTTCTTTAAAAAAGGCTTGCTGATTACCAAAGCCTTCCTGAACAGATGAAATATCTCTAATTTCATCTGTTAAGATTCCACCGTTATTAATATTTTGAGGATTTAAATTATTTGATTCATTGTCAGGTAAAATTCCAGAAGAACTTGGAGTGAAAAAATTTTCGAGCTCATTCCCTAACTTTGTGTTTTCTGGTATAGCCTCCCCCAAATCTTGAAAAGCAATAATATTCCTAATATTTTGAATCTGAGATCCTCTGTTAGTAACCCAGACTTCAATTCTATTAATTTGAACATTAGAATTTATGTATGGAAAAGATTGAAGTGCATTATCATATTGATCTCTAAAAAATTGACTCAAAAAATAGTGCCTATCTTCCTCATAGTCTAAGGCAAAAACTTCAAAATTTTGAATTTTCCCCCCACCCTGGGTTACTATTTGCTGTGACTGAGATCGTTGTTCTGAAAACACACCAGTTACTTTTGTCTTTCCAAACTTCAAATCAGTTCGAACTCCAAATAAACTCTGTGCGCCCTGAATTAAATTACTATTTAAAGGCATACTTATATTACCTATATCAATATTTTGTAGTATTCCATCTTCAGTTACTTTTCCATCTAAAAAGTCAGCAACATCATTACCCAATGCATTAGGATTATCTGAATATGTTTGACCTCTATTTCTAAGTTCTTGAATTTTTTGTTTAGCATCATCAATCTGCATTTTAGCTCCTACAACTTGTTCTTCTAGATCTCCAAGACGATTTATTAATGAGTTTTGATTCCCTCTATTAATTTGTTCCGTAAATCTATATGCCTCTTCAATCTTTGGAGGATTAAACTGAATTTTAATTAAGTTTTGAAAATCAAATGTTGATTCAGTATCATAATTTGCAGTCAATAGTAATCGTTCTCCAATTTCTCCTAAAAGACTTAAACTTATCCTTTGATCAAAATCAAATCCAAAATTACTTCTATTTTGAGGAGAAGCAGCAGGATTATCATTTTTTTGATATCTAACTCCTAAATCTATCCCTACAGAACCCTGGGGTTGAATATTTACAATATCACTTCCAAAAATAGACTGAAAATATTTGTTGTTAATATAAAGTTCCGGAAGAAGATTTTTTTGAGATTCTTCTAATTCAGATAAACCTCCAACTCCACTTATCGATAATATCTTCTGTTTAAAATATTCCTTTAAACTTTCTGATAATAACCATTCTTCATACTCCTTAGGTGATAAAACTAAAGGAATGTCAATAGGATATTCTCCTATGGTTTCAGATAAATAATATTTATCGGTAATATAATCATAGGAGTACATTTTTTTAATTATAGAAGAAATAGGAAGACTTAGTTTACCCAAATCTTGATTTGAAGATTCTTTATCTATTTGACCATAAGAATTCATACCCATTAATATTAGAAATATAAGGGTATACCTAATAAAATTACTAAACAAACGTGTATTCAAACGCGTTTATAATTTATTCAAGGCCAGCTTAATTAATTCTTCTATTGAAGTCTCAGAATGACTTTGAATTAGGTTATCAATAACTTTTTCAGAATTTCTTCGATTGTATCCAAGAACCTCTAAAGCTGATAACGTTTCTTCTTTAGTTGTATTGTTTGATTTTTGATGAATTTGTTCAATTCCATAAAGGTTATTTACCTTGTCTTTTAATTCAATTATTAAACGTTGTGAAGTTTTTAACCCAATCCCTTTGACTCCTTTAATCCTATTAAAATCTTCATCTAATATTGCTCTCTTAACTTCTTCTGGAGTTAAAGAAGAAAGCATTGTTCTTGCTATACTAGTGCCTATGCCAGATACACTAATTAATAATCTAAAAACTGATCGTTCTAATTCAGTTGCAAAACCAAATAAAACATGGGCATCTTCACGAATTTGCAAATGAGTAAATAATTTAATTTTTTCTTCATCCTTAATTTGGCCAAAAGTATATAATGAAATGTTAACCTCATAGCCAACTCCTTGACAATCTATCACCAAATGAGTTGGGGTTTTTTCAACCAAAGCTCCTTTTAATTGAGTTATCATTATTTTTTTCTTTTTTGTTGAGCATCAACAGCTGCAACAGCAGCCATATTAACTATTTCCTGAACTGAGGCGCCTAATTGTAATATATGAACTGGAGCACTCAATCCCATTAAAATGGGGCCTATTGATAAAACACTGTTTAATTCTTTCATTAATTTATAGGTGATATTCGCAGAATCGAGATTGGGAAAAATTAATGTATTTACATTTTTATTAGATAATCTAGAAAAAGGAAACCGAGTTTTTAATAATTTCTTATTTAAAGCAAAATCAGATTGCACAGGTCCATCTACATCTATTTCAGGGTAATGGCGATGGAGTATATTAATTGCATCTGTTATTTTTTTTGCCTCAATAAATTCTGATGATCCATAATTTGAATAGGATAATAAAGCTAGAACTGGATTTAAACCAAACATTTTTACTGTTTGAGAAGTCATTTGAGCAATAATGGCAAGTTCTTTAGCAGTAGGATTTACATTAATTGATGTATCTGATAAAAATATAGGTCCTCTTTGAGTAATCATTAAGTTTGTTGCTGCTACTCGGCTTACTCCTTTTTCAGGTCCAATTACTTCTAAAATTGGCTTTATAACCGCAGGATAATTTCTTGAATAGCCCGAAATTAAAGCATCAGCATCTCCGTTTTTTATCATCATGGCTCCAAAGTAATTTCTTTCTCTTAACAATCTTTCAGTATCATATAGGGTCTTTCCTTTTCTTTTTTGACTTTTCCAAAAAGCTTCAGCGTATTTTTTTCTGATTTTACTTTGATTAATAGATTTAGGATCAATTATCTTAAGTTGTTCATCAAAATCTATGGTCTTCATCAAATCTTTAATAACAGGTTCATGACCAAGTAAAACTGGTATTGCAATCTTTTCTTCAAAAACAATTTGTGCAGCCTTGAGTACATCAAGATGATCTGCTTCGGCAAAAACTAAATGCTTAATTGAACGCTTAGCTCTATTATGTAATAATCTAACAATTTTTTGGTCATTCCCAAGTCTTGAAGCCAACTCTTCTTTATAATTTTTCCAATCTTCTATGGGTTCTTTAGCAACTCCAGATTCCATTGCAGCTTTAGCAACTGCAGGAGGAATTTCAGAAATTAATCTTGGATCAAAAGGCTTAGGTATAATGTAATCCTTCCCAAATGAAAGTCTAGTCTCATCATAAGCGATATTAACTTGTTCAGGAACTGGTTGTTTTGCTAAATCAGCTAAAGCTTTAACTGCTGCCATTTTCATCTCTTCATTAATTTTTGTTGCACGCACATCTAAAGCTCCTCTAAATATAAACGGAAAACCCAGAACGTTATTTACCTGATTAGGATGATCTGAACGACCAGTTGCCATTATAATATCTTCTCTAACTGAACATGCAAGATCATATTTTATTTCTGGATCAGGATTAGCCATTGCAAAAACAATAGGATTGTTAGCCATACTTTTTAGCATTTTTTTAGTTAAAATATTACCTTGTGAAAGACCAATAAAAACATCTGCATTTACTATAGCATCCTCTAAAGTGTTATAATCTAAATCAGTACAGAATTCAGATTTTTCTTTACTTAATTTTTTTCTGTTATTTTTAATGACACCCTTACTGTCAATCATTATAATATTCTTCCTTTTTGCTCCAAAAGACTTATAAAGTCGAGCACATGAAATTGCAGCTGCACCAGCACCAGAAATAACAATTATAACATTTTGTATTTTTTTTTCTGCTAATTCTAAAGCATTAATTAGTGCTGCTGAAGAAATAATCGCAGTCCCATGTTGGTCATCATGCATAACTGGAATTTTAACTTCCTTTTTTAATCTCCTTTCTATTTCAAATGCTTCAGGCGCTTTAATATCTTCCAAATTTATACCTCCAAAAGTTGGGGAAATTGCTTTAACTGCTGAAACAAATGATTCAATATCAGTTGCATCAACTTCTATATCAAAAACATCAATGTCTGCAAAAATTTTGAAAAGAAGTCCTTTTCCTTCCATAACTGGTTTTGAAGCTTCAGGGCCAATATCACCCAATCCAAGAACAGCAGATCCATTTGAAATTACAGCAACTAAATTCCCTTTATTTGTGTATTTATAAACATTGTCAATTTCCTTCTCAATTTCTTGACAAGGGATTGCAACTCCCGGAGAATAGGCTAGAGCTAGATCTCTTTGAGTATTATAAGCTTTTGTTGGCACTGTGGCAATTTTGCCAGGTTTTGGCTTAGCATGATAAATTAAAGCTGCACGACGATCCTTTTGAGACATGTTTAAGGTTTATAACAAATGTAATATAAAAGCAGTGAATCCTAATTTTAATGAATAAAATCTTATATGTAAGGTCTTTCTTATATTTTCCCCTACCTATTTTGACTTACAAATAATGAAAAAATACCCCCGGTAATTAATAGTACTCCTGCTAACCTTATAATATTAATCGGGTTTTGACCTAGGAGGTCATAGACAAAAAACTGAACACTAAAAATTTGAATAATCATTGGGATTACAATAAACATATTAAAAATACCCATATAAACCCCTGTTTTGTCTTTAGGTATGGATTCAGCTAACATTTGATATGGCATTGCCATCATACTTGCCCATGTTATTCCCATTCCAAAAGAAAACAAATAAATCTCTTCAATTCTAAAATTCCCTAAAGAAAACAAAATATCATTATAATTTAAATATGGCATAATTAATAAACTTATACCTCCAATTAATAAACTAATAAAGTGCAAATACTTTGGTCCAAATTTTCTTGCAATAGGAATTAAAGCAAACGCTATTGAAAAACAAATTATATTATAAGTTCCATTAATATTGCCCGTTAAAAGTTGAGCTTGATTAAAAAAGGTAGAGCTTTCATCAAGAGTATTAAAAAGTGATAAAGATAAAGCAGAGGTTAAGTACTGCCAATAACAAAACATTGCAAACCATGGAAAGAACATAACAGGAATAAGCTGAATCATAGGCTTAGGCATTTTCTTAATTGCATGGACTATTTCATTAGTTATTCTTTTAATTAAACTCCCTTTGGATTTTTGTAATTTGATTTGAGCAATTTCTTCTTCTGTTGGGGGATATTCAGAAGTTGTAAGAACCGTAATTAATATTGTAATAATTGATGCCGCCGCACCAATACTAAAAGCCCAATATGTATAAACAGGTATACCATTTTCCATCTTATCTGTTAAAGCTAATATTCCAAAAGCAACCAAAATGGCAGGGGTGAAATTTGCCAATGTAGTTCCTAATCCAGTAAAGAAACTTTGCATTAAAAACCCTAATGAATATTGTTTTTCATTTAATTTATCAGAAATAAATGCACGATAAGGCTCTAGGGCAATATTGTTCGCTGCATCTAAAATCCAAAGTAACCCTGCTGCCATCCATATTGAACTTGAATAAGGCATTGCAATAAGTGCTATACTTGCAATTATTGCACCTATTAAAAAGAATGGTTTTCTCCTTCCAAATTTTGGATGCCAAGTTCCATCAGAGATTGCGCCAACAATTGGTTGAACTATAAGTCCAGTAACCGGTCCTGCTAACCAAAGAATTGGGAGTTCTCCTTCAGATGCGCCAAGGTATCTGTATATAGCACTCATATTACTTTGTTGCAATCCAAAACTAAACTGGACCCCAAAGAATCCAAAATTCATTGTAAGAATTTGCCAAAAATTTAACCGCTTTTTTACCATTATTAAAGCCTATTTATTAGATGAAATGGCAAGTTCTGATTTATTTGATTTTGTAGATATTTTATTAACAATATATTTGCCAATTTTATCTCCCTGTAAAACTCCCTCTTCAATTGCCATCATGTAATGAATTCCTCCATACAATCTAGAAATAGCTGCTTCTTCTGAAGCTCCAATAAAAGAATCAAATTTACGGTCAGGAAGTCCATATTTTCTTTCTGTTGTATCAATAAAAGCAAATTTTTCACCATAAATTGAAGTCAAGGTTATTGCTGCTGCTCTTGAAATTACAGAATGTCCACTTGTATATTCGGGAAATGGTGGTGTTTGAAGTTTTGGGAGCCATTCTTCATCATAGTATTTATTTATAATGGTTTCAGGTCTAACAACTATTGTCTTCCATTTTTCATCCCAACAGCTAATAAAAGCATCAAAAAGGGCAATTGATACATTAGCATATGCGTTTATTGTCATTGCAAAATCACTTTTTGTCTGCCGTGTTGCAACACCAGTTATTCCAATCCAATGACCTCCAGGAGTTATTTTTTTTGTAGCAAACATTGCATGTCCTCTATGATGAGTTACATAGGGATTGCAATCCCAAAATTTTGCCATTTCTAATTGTTCATCAGTAAGTGAGTTCCCATATTGATAAACTTCCTTAAGTTGCATCTGAAATGGACTTCCTTCTTTTAAATTAAATTCTAAAGGGGGTTTAGCAGGAAACATATCTGCAGACTCTAAAACAAGAGTTCTTATTTTGTTCCAATGTGGCTCAATACCATCCATATAATCAGGAGGAGTTGGTTTCCAATATTTTTCTGGCTCTAAAATTGTGTACTTAGGAAAAGTACGTGTTTGGTCATAATTATCATTTTTTGCCCATTCAATAATATGATTTGCTACAGTCTTTGCATATTGTCTTGAAGCCTTTCTAACTTTAGATGGAACATTAAAATTATCTAACTTTTCTTCAAAGTAAGCTTCAAATTCATCATACTTGTCTTCAGAAAAAATCAAAGTGCGTCCAACTATATTAAAAGAATAAATTGCAGCTAAGTTTAAATTAATATTTTCATTATAAGGTTTTTTTATTTGATTAAGATCCTTTAATTGACCACTTAATGACAAATATTCTAAAGGGTCTGAAAAACGAATTATTTCGTATGCAGCAATGGAGGGATAAACATAAACCCTAGAGGCTACAGGTGGAGAAAAAATGTCATATACAACTATATCTGTTAAATTTTGCATTGACATTTGGAAAAGCTCAGGATTTTCAATTTTTTCAATATAATCATCATTTACAGAACATCCAATACAAATTAAAAATGGGAAGAAAAAAAATTTTAAAAGTGTATTCTTTTTCATTATTAATTACTTTGACAAAATATATATATAGTCATTATTTGTAATAAAATATAACTTATTTTTATATTCAACTAGTCTTCTAACATTAAGTTTAGCGGGTAAAGGTAAGAACTCTTTGTGAACTATTTTATTTTCTTGAAAATTTTTAAAATTTATTATTCCTCCTGGATTTGCTGTTTGACTACCTAATTCTGTTACAAATTTTTCTGAATTGCCAACATAAAATAATTCTTTAGTTTCACTATTCCAATGAAAATCTTGAATAATACTCCATTGAGCTTCTTGAGGCAAAGGATATGATGAAAAATCAGTTTCATTATTAATAAAAAGCATAGATCTTAAATCTGTAATCTTTTTAACTTCTAGCACTTTACTTTCTTTAAAACCAGTTAAATCAAATATGTTTTTAACCTTGGCAAATTTTTTGTATTTACTAAATTTTTTCTTAATCATAGGCATTTGAGATCCTAAATTATCTTTAGAATTAAACGGTCTATAATTTCCAAAATAATTATAAAAAATTATTGGATCTGATTGTTCGTTATTATCAAAATCATCAATGTATAAATAAACTGGCTTCTTGTTTTCTGGTTGCCATTTAAAGTTTTGCCCTGCATTTCCTGCTAAAATATCTAACCTACCATCATTATTTATATCAGCTAATTCAATTGAATTCCATAACCCTGATATATTTTCAGCCCCTTTTAACTTGGAGGCAACAAATTTTCCTTCATCATTTTGATTAATTACAATTATAGAAGTCCAATCACCTACAATTATCAATTCTTTTTGGGTGTCTGAATCAATATTTCCCCATTTAGCATCTGTAATCATTCCCAAACGAGCTTGAACAATTGGCTCAAAATTTCCATCCTTATTATTTCTTATTATAAAACTATTTGGGCTCAATCCATAACCGCCAGGAATGGATCTACTTCCTACAAAAAGATCATCAAATCCATCATTATCAATATCATGAGCAGCTACAACACTACCATTTGTAGAAGGCAACGACACATCTAGTCTTGAAAAGTTGCCTTTCCCATCATTTATATAAATTCTATCCATCATATATTCTTCGTCATTTTCCTTATAATCATTTCCTCCACTTACTACATAAATATCTGGATCACCATCATTATCAGCATCAAAAGATGTTGCAGAAACATCTTCAAATTTTTGATCAATTCTAAAATCTTTAATGTCACCTAAGTCAAATCCATTATTTTCATTTCCAAACAAAATTTGAGATGGTCTATATCTTGCTCCTCCTATAAAAATGTCTAGAAAATTATCATTATTGAAGTCTTCTAAAATAAAAGCTGGTCCTTCCGAGGATAATAATTCTGGGACTAATTTTTCTCTTTCATAATCATAATATTTATTTTCTTCATGCTTATAAGGTAAAACTGATAATTTATAATCATTACTCTCATTCTTAGAAATTTTACTTTCTTTTGGATTAGCAATAGTTCTAATTATTTTAATTCTTTTTTCAAAGGGAGGTTTAACTGTTTGATTAATCCCATCAGGCCATCTAACCAATATAGAATCAACGCTATTTTGACCTAAACCAAAATGTAGTTTAGAGGTTGACGAAGATAAAAACCCTCTTGTCGTAATTGCTTCTTGAACTGAAATCTCTCCATTATTTTTAAATACTAAAACCCTAGAACCTTTTATAATGCTAGCATTTAATTCAACTGTTAAGCTGTTATTTTCTTTTGAAGTTTTGTTTTCTAAAATAGTAGCTAAAGCATTTATGTTATTTAGAATTAAATCTAAATCTCCATCATTATCTAAATCACTATATGCGGATCCATTAGTGTATGATGGTTGCCCAATGAAAGATTCCTGAATTGATCCAAAATCAAGTTTTCCATTATTTTTAAAAAGCATATTTGAAATTTTCAATTCTGGCATTTGTTTAATTAATTCTTTTTTCATCTCGTTTTGTTTAGTTAAAACAAAACTGCTATAGTTACTATTACTTAAATAATTTATATAGTCCAAGTCATTTGGTCTTTTAGCAATTCCATTAGAAATAAAAATATCATTCTTGCCATCATTATCAAAATCTTGTAGAAGAACAGACCAACTCCAGTCTGTGGCATAAGTTTTTGTCAATAATCCAACTTCAGAATAATCACCATAAGCTCTTTTTAAATAAAGATTATTTCTAGAATATTGAGGCTCAAATCCAAAATCACTCTTTATTCGTGTTAGTTTATCTGAGTCCTCTCCACCTGATTTTAAAGCTATTTCAGAATCAAATGGCATCATGTCCGTTGTAAAAATATCTAAGTTTCCATCATTATTTAAATCTGCTATATCAACCCCCATTGTGAATCTTGAACAATATGTAAAATATTCACTAAAGGATTCTGTGAATGTTTTGTCTTTATTGTTTATATATAAATAATCATTTTCATGAAAATCATTCCCAACATAAATGTCCAACCAACCATCATTATTTATATCGGTAGTTGTTATTGCAAGACCATACCCTAATGGGCTATTGTATATTCCAGATTTCTCAGTTACCTCAACAAACTTGTTTATTCCTTCATTTAATAAATTCTCATAAAACCTATCACCTGAAATTGAGTCCTTTTCTATACGTTTTTTAATTGTACCATAACTGCGAACTGAATGAACTGAATGATTCATTAAATACATATCTAAATCTCCATCATTATCATAATCAAGAAAAGTTGATTGAGTAGAAAATCCTGAAAAATCTAATCCATACTCTTTAGACATTTCTGTAAATGTTAAATCTCCATTATTAATAAATAGTAAGTTATTAGTCGTTTTGTTGTAAAAATCTTCAACTGCTCCTTTCATGGGAAGTTTGCTTATATAAATATCGAGGTGTCCATCATTATTTACATCTTCCATAGAAACTCCATTTGACCAAGAAGGTGATAAATCTAAATTTGCCTCCTCTGTAATATCTCTAAATCTAAAATCTCCCATATTTAAATATAGACGATCAGCTTTTTGATTGGCTGTAAAAAATATATCATCTAGTCCATCATTATTAATATCCCCTACAGCTACTCCTCCTCCATTATAATAGTATAGGTACTCAATTATATTTAAATAAGGTTTATATTCCAATTCATTAATAAAATCAATTCCTATTAAATTATTGTCTAAAGCTTCAAATTTTATTTTATGTGAGTCCTTTTTGTGTGGACTTTCACACATTATGAAAAAGAATACAATTAATATAAAGGGTAATCTATTCATCCAATTATTCTTTAATGATAAAATGAGCTAGTGTGTCTTTATTTCTAGCTACCCAGATATTTTTTTTATCTACAACAATTGACCTAACTTCTCCTTTTAAGTTAAATCCTTTCCCATTGGGATAAAATTTTAACTCATTTGGTGTGTTTTCCAAATAAATTCCATAACTAGCATCATATATTCCAAATTCAGGTTTAACATTATATAAATTACCTCCCATTAATAAATCTAAGTCTCCATCTTTATCTGCATCTAGATGAGCTATAGAGTATATGGGGCTAAACTG
>TARA_B100000686_G_scaffold346405_1_pt1 | contig 29009 bp, 20 predicted proteins | sample TARA_B100000686 | Tara Oceans TARA_B100000686 (sample SAMEA2622733) | marine metagenome | biome: marine biome (ENVO:00000447); feature: marine epipelagic mixed layer (ENVO:xxxxxxxxx); material: "saline water (ENVO:00002010), including plankton (ENVO:xxxxxxxx)" | depth 150 m | reverse complement strand
AAATCAATGTGAGCAGGGCCCCAAGCGATTTTAGGGACGTTGCCTAATACAGTTACAGTTAAAAAACAACAGCATACATTTAATCCCCTATAATAGCGCTGACTATTGATAAGCCAAGGAACGACATAACATATGATACCAAGTCTCTTTCTTGAACCTGGATTTCTCGAAGGTTGGGTTCGTCATCAGCGTTTTAACCCAAAACCACACACTTACACCATAAAGAAAGCCTGGGTTTGCATTGATGCTGACAAGCTCAACCAATTTGGCACAGGCATGCCTGGCTGGGATTATAATAAATCTGGCCTGCACACCCTCAAACGAGAAGACTTTATTGGTTCACCTAATATTTCAATTCGCATCTGTGTTGAAAGTGTTTGCCGTGAATATGGTATAACTCAAGAACTTGGCCAAATTCTGTGTATTACCGCCTGTAAAGACCTTGGGATCGGCATGAACCCAGCACAGTTCTATCTTGTTCACGATTTAGAGGCAAACCTTATTGCTATAATTTGTGAACTGACTAACAGTAAAGATGAGCACTACCCTTACGTTTTTGTCGTCGAAGATCAATACAATCTTACCTTCCAATGTGACAAAGCTCTTTATGTATCGCCATACACTCAGATGGATGCAGTTTATTTTTGGAGTTTTTACATTGGTAAGCGCCATTTTATGGTTAAGCTTGAGGTAGAAAAACCAGATGACCCTAACGAAGAGCGTGTAAACTCGCTCCTCTTTCCTGAAAAAGCGCGCAAAGATGCTCAGCGAAAAAAAATAATGGAAGTCACTTTGAGTAGCACACTCAGACCATTTAATGAAAAGGTATCAAAAGAATTAAGCTACAAGTATCTCTTCAGTGGTGTGACAACTTGGTTCCAAAAAATGTGGAATAAGCTTATCCTGAACGAAAATGGTCGTCAGCGTTATAAGCACCCCGAACATACAAAAGAGCCACATCCTCGCCGTATTAAACCGCCAGTCAGCGTACGAAGGTCAAAAAGATTCCGGTAAATTAAAGGTCAATCCTTTTGAGCCCTACTCCTTTTTGACTTAACGTTAACTTTTGATTTCAATCTTTATAGATCATTTGCTATGATCTACAGATTTTGAATCTAAAGAATGAATAGTCCAACTTGGTTTAAGCAGCTTAGCAATGACATTACAACACAGACTTCTTCGCGCTAACATAATACAAATGATTGCTATAGCAGTTGCAACACTTTTTGGTGTGGGCATTACTGCTGCTCTCATGGAGCAAGTGCTCTTAAGAACAGCTATTGCTGAAGAAGCTGAATATTTCTGGTCAGAGCTTGATAAAAATCCATTCCACGACCTTCCAAAAACAAAAAATATGATTGGTTATCTCTCCTATGATGACCCGTTACGCCAATTCAGAAGCTTTTCTTACTTTAGAAGAACACCTCAAGTGCCACCTCACCTTCGTCACTTGGGGCCGGGCTACCATAAAACATCCTTAGATAATGTTAAAAGACTTGTTTATATCAGTCAGCACGACCACAAAACCCTTTATTTAATTCTTGACGAAAAAGAAATTAGCAAGCTGAGCTTTTTCTTTGGCGTTGTGCCACTAATGCTTTCCCTCATTGGGCTCTATTTACTGACTTGGCTCACCCAGCGATTATTTGTATCAACTGTTTCACCTATTATGCAGCTTGCCAAGCAACTTGAAAAAACCAATATCAATAAACCTTCTGTTCTTGAGATCCCAGAAGTTGTCACCTATAAAGACACTGAAATTTTATCCCTTTACCACAGCTCACAGAAACTTTTAGATCGTGTTCAGGCTTCTGTTGCCCGTGAAAAGCGCTTTTCACGTGATGCAAGCCATGAGCTCAGAACACCATTAGCTGTGATGAAGGGCAGCCTTGAAATTATTGAAAAACAACTGAAACGATTGGATTTGCCAGAAGCACAGTTTGGTCGCTTAGATCGCAGCGTACAAAGAGCCTATAGAGCTTCGAAAGAAATGGAAAAATTAATTTCTGAACTTCTGATGCTTGCCCGTGAGGACTATGAGCATGTACCAGGTGAAGTTATTAATGCCAATAAACTGATTATGGGTGTTGCGGATGAGGTTAAACAAGCCTTCCCAGATTCCAAAGTAAAACTCAAGCTTGAGCACGCTGAAGAATGGGAAATTTATGCACCTCGTTCTGTGCTTCGTGTTGTTATTATGAATATCGCAACAAATGCAATGCGCTACACATCGGAAGGTCAAGTCACGATTAAAACCTGGAAAAATAACTTTGAAATTGTCGATACAGGTGAAGGCTTTGATCCAGAGTTTCTCAAGCATGCATTTACTCCATTTGCACGCCACCACCACGAGAATACACAAGGGTTTGGCCTTGGCTTATCAATTGTAAAACGATTTTGTGATCATTATGGCTGGCTTATTCAACTTGACTCAACAAGAGGACAAGGCTCTCGCTTTAGAATCGAAGTTTCAAGCTCTCTTGAGCTAGAAAAAAAGATAGAAAAAGATGAAGAGGATATGTTTGAAGACTTCTAAGAGCAAAAAAAAGAGTTGTAATAACAACTCTTTTTTTAATATGCAGTGTCACTAAACTCTTAACGATAAAGCTGATCTTCAAGCAGTAGTCGACGTGCTTCGTTTAAGCCATTTGGCGTTCGGATATTAGGAACAGTAAAAATATTCTGGATAATCGACTCTTTCATCGAATCCCAGTCCATAAAATCATGATAGAGGGCTACTTCATCAAGGTGTTCAGGGCTAAAATAAATTTCTGCAAAAGCAATAAAAAGCTGCTCAACATCATCTGGAATAATGCTATCACCAAAGAGTTCAGCAAGCTTCCGCTCATGTGCCTGCTCAATATTCTCAAATGCCAAGTCATCTCTTTCCAAGACATCTGGGCTAGAAACCCCGCCTGGCGAAAATAAATTAATCACGCTATTTCCTCGTTTAAATAGATAGGTTACCCCTTTAAAGTCAATCCTACTGGAGGGTATCAGGCAAAGAAAGAGCAAAAAACACAAGTTAGCAAAACACATACACTTCTTCACAGAAAAAGCGATAGGATCAAGTGTTTAGGGACGTAAGCGATAAATTTTTGACCAAGTTATCAGAAATGTAATGATAAATAGAACGACAAGCATGCGCAGAGAGGCAAAGAAAAAGGCCATGAATACACATATTCTGATGGCCTTATTAAAGAGACTGAGCTTTAAACAAACGTACTTTGTGCGTAGTCTTCAGCAGACATAATATTAATAGACTCACTTTCTTCATCAAATGTTAAAACAGCAGTCCCATTATCAAGCTGGGCTTTAACCTGCGCAACCTTTTGCTCAAGGCTGTATTCAGCACCATAATCGGTGCCTTCACGCTCCACAAAAGATTCGATAACACCACGCAAAGCATCAGCAGAAATAAGTGTATGATCAATCTTCACTGTAACCCTCTCTTCTTTATTCAAATGGCACTCGAATAAAGCCCTGCACATTTGTAAAATAGCCATCAAGGCTTTGCGTAGAGCTTGTACTATTGGAGCCATTCATAAAACCAACAATAGCATCACCGCCAAGTATAATACGTCTTTGCATCACACGAAATTCTTTTTCTAAGCCTAGCTTCACTGCATGCATATCTGCACCTACCAATGGCTCATTTTCAGGAAGATCCTTTATAGGATTTCGCCTAAATGAATAACCAAAAGTAGCCAAAGCATCGTAAGGCAGTGATTTTTTTAGCACAATATAAGGCTCAAAGGTATCTTGCAGCTGTAAACGGTGAGCCTCAAAAAATAAAGCATCCAGATTACCAAAGGCATCCACATTCAAAAATGGGTCATTGAGCTTTGACCACTGACTTTGAACTACACCAATATCATATTGAATACCAGCAAACTCACCTAAAATACCCGCTCGATTCATAGCTGGCACATAAGATATAGCGGTCTGCATTTCTATCAAACCCATATCATATGAGACAAAAGATAAATCAAGATCAACATCCATTCCAAAGTCTAAGTCACCACGAATCTCGGGAGAATAGCTGTAATAAAAGGTCTGTCCAAATAAATCATAAGTACCACCAAGCACCCATGAAAGCACGGGTCTTACCTCTACTTCAATTTCAGCCTGCATTGATAAACCAGACACAGGCACACGAGCTTGAACATCAACACGCTCTACCATTTTCCAGGCGAAACCAGCGCCAAGATTCTCTGTGACTTTTAAGCCTATGCCACCAGAACCAAGTGGCAATGTATCTTTGCCATAGGGGAAAACAACTGGGTCATTTTGATTTTGGGTTTCAAAGCGAAAACTTAAGGCATTTGCATTCACATGGATACCATAAGTAAACCAACGCAAGAGCTTTTGGCACATACCAAAGTCTAGACTGCCGTAGTTTCGGCCTTTATCTGCATTCACGTTAACACCACCATCACTGTTTGACTCTTGCAGTTCAAACTCAGTATTACGTGATGAAAAGCCAGTCATCGCCTGTGGTTTGCAATGAGTTAATAGCGCTGGATTTGTAGAGGTGACTTTTGGATTATCCGATTGTACGCCAAAATCGTACAAAATATCAGCTGCAGCTGAAGCCTGTTGAGAAAGGCTTGAGAAAAAAAAGATGCATGCGCCAGCCATAAGACTACGCATTGAGTCATTCAATTGATACACGATTACTACCGCCCACTGCCCTGTTGGTTTTTTATTCTTGCTATTAGAAGCGCCCCAAGCAACATTAGGGACATCACCTACAGCATATCTCTTATATAAAGCTGTCCATGGCATTGGCTCATACCAATGCCTGCTGGCATTTTAAACCTGACAGAGAATGAAAAACAACAGAACCTTAGGGATATAACGAGTACAAAAAGCTATGGTGTTTGTTTAAATCGATATAGAGCTAACAAACCAAATAAAATTAAAGGGGCCATTAAGGTAGGCAGTGGATGAAAACCATACACTAGACTCAAGAAACCAAACAAATCTTGCGCATAATAAAACCCTAAACCATACATTAAACCGACAGTTATCCTATACCCCATACTCACCATCCGCATAGAACCAAAGACTAAAGAGGATGCAAGCAAAACCATCACGGCATTCGCAAGAGGTTGAAGCATTGTCTTCCAAAATATAAGGGTATGTCGACGTATATCAAGCCCCTGTGAGCGGCGATATTCTATATAATGAACAAGGTCTGTTAAGGAGAGCGTTTCAGCATCACGACCTAGGAATTTTAAATCTTCAGGCCCAGCACTTGGAGCCCAAGAGTCACGACTCACCACACTGCGAACAAGTTTGTCTGAACTAAACGCAAGGTTATTAACCTGTTTTAAAACCCAATGCCCAAGTGCTTGATCAAAACGAGCATACTCAATAAAACGTACCCGATCTAATGTTTCATTTTTAACATCAAATAGAGTTAAGTTAACTAAGTCGCCAGCTGGCGTCACTCGGCCAACACGAGCAAACGTTTCCCCATCTTTGAACCAAACAGGATCTCGCTCTAAATCACCATGGCTTATTTTAAGTTGCGATGTCGTTGGCACGACATATTGTGCTAACCCCATGCTCATAAAAGAAATCATTAAAGCAGCAACTAAAGCTGGAAAAAGAATTTTGACAGGCGACCAACCTGCTGCACGAATAACAACAAGCTCTGAGTTTGTCGCCATCATGCCTAAAACAACAATAGCACCTATAAGACTGGCTACAGATGCAAATTCAATAAACCGAACAGGCAACTGCAGTACTATGCTGTAGATAACATCAAGAAATGTATTCTCAGCATTAATTGACCCCATGTCGTCAAGTAATGCAAATAAAAAATCAATGGCACAAATGACGCAAATTACAGCAATAATTGCCTGTAGTACTGACCAAAAAATTGTACGATTGATTATGCCGAACAAAGCCATTTCTTTCACCAAATAGTATTTTTTAACAATCTCTAGAGCATTTTATGAGTTTGAGGACTCAAGCTGCTTTTTTTGCTTAAAACGTAGACGACCATCACTTCGTAAAACTGCGAAGAAACCAATAGCAGCTACTGTTGCATGCAGCCCCCATAGCGCGCCAACAAGATGAACGCCCTTTTTCTCAATTTGCGATTTAAGCACCATTGCTAAACCTAAATAAACAAGGTAGATCATGATTGCAGGGAAAAGACGTAAAAAGCGACCTTGACGAGGATTAACCTTGCATAAGGCAAGCGCTAGCAATGCAACATTAGGAATCAATAATGGCAGCCCTAAACGCCAATGAAGCTCAGCTGTTGCTTTTGAACTCTTGTCATCAAGTAAATCTAAAGTTGAAGCGCCTTTCGTTCGGGTATTCTGCACTTCAAGTTCGCGATCAGCAATTTTAGCTCGATACCCCTCAAACTCAATAACTCTTGCCTCAGCTGTATCTGCTGTAAAGTCAAAGCGCTTGCCTTGTCTTAATTGCAAAAACTCATCACCATCATCAGAGAACATTTGACGTTTACCACTACCAGCAACAACCACAGATGCGTTCTCTTTTCCCTGAAACTCAGCAACAAATAAGTTTTCCATTTGATGACCTGATGAATCAAGCTGATTTACATAAATAACCCCTTCACCAGATTTAATTGGATGAAAACGTCCAGGGGCTAAAGTCTCAAAATCAGCTCGTTCTGCTTGCTTTTGAAAAACCTGATCCGTTTTATCAACGCCCAATGGGCCAAGGTATAAGCAAAGGCTACTCACAATGGCCATAAGTCCAAGACAGACCCAGATGAGACGTCGACCAATCCAAAGCAAGCTCATGCCAGCGCCTTCAATGACTGCAAGCTCACGTTCAACAGACATACGTCCTAATGTAAGCAATATGCCAATAAAGAAACCCAAGGGCAAAATCATTTGCAAAAACTCAGGAGAACGAAATAAGACCATTTTGAAGACAAGACTGGCGATAAGACGGCCTTCAGCTGCATAACCTAAATACAGCATCAATCGGCCACCCAAAAGAATCACAGCAAGTACACCGGTGACCACTAAACAGGTCATCAGAATTTCACGTCGAATATATCCGGCAAGAATCATAATTGAGTTGAATCCATTTCTTAAGAGCTGGCTCCACTGGAGCAGTTCACTTTTAGAGAATGTCAAAGTATATACTGTTCCCCCTCTTCTTTAACAGTTTATAAGGGGGAATTTCATTAAATCTTATGAAAAACAAGCCTTCATCTCTAAAAGACTTATAGAATTGTTAACAATATACCTTCAGATACGCTAAAATCCATGTAACTGAAAAGATAACTTAAAGGGAGTTTCTCATGAAATTTGCTGCTACTGCTCAATCTCCATACGGGATTAAATGCGATTGCCTTGTGGAGTTTGTTAATAAAAATGGCATTAACGCTATTGCTAAAGACACTCCTACTGCTGTAACACAAGCGATCAACCACCTGAGACAACAAGGTGACCTTTCCGAAAGTGCACATGCTCGAATGGTATACCCAGAAGGTGAAGCTTCTGCAAAACGAATTCTCGTCGTGCCAGTTGAGTTTGAACTCAAAGCAAACAGCCCAGCTCATACTACAGGTAAACATCTGAGTGGTATTGCAAACACTATTGCAAAAGCAATTTCAGATTATCCAATAAAAGATCTCGTCATTCACTTCGATGATCGGTTTATGCACTCTGCTCCACTGAGTGATCAAGATGGCGTTCGTGACGCACAAGTATTCACAGCAGCACTGTTAAATGCTGTCTATAAAAGTGATGCCTTTAAAGGTAAAGAAACACAAGATAAAAACAAGAAGAAACTTAAATCTCTCCCTGGCCTTGCAAAAGTAACACTTGCGACTCAAGACGCTGAACTTAAAGACGTTAAACAAGGCCTTGTGCAAGGTGAAGCCGTCGGTCTTGGCATGATTACAGCTCGCAATCTTGGTGATGCACCGCCAAATATTTGTAACCCACAATACTTTACTGCAGAAGCGAAAAAGCTTGCTAAAAAGCATCCAAAACTCACAGTTAAAGTTCTTGGAGAAAAAGAACTGAAAGCCCTAGGTGCAGGCGCTTACCTTGCTGTAACACAAGGCTCAGCAAACCCACCACAATTGATTACGATGGAGTATAAAGGCGGCAAAGCTTCCGACAAACCAATTTGCTTTGTCGGCAAAGGCCTTACTTTTGATTCCGGCGGTATTTCCATTAAGCCAGGCGCAGGCATGGATGAGATGAAATACGACATGTGTGGTGCTGGTAGTGTTATGGGTGTCATGCAGGCGGCGGCTGAACTTAAACTGCCAATCAATATTGTTGGTGCTATTGCTGCTGCAGAGAATATGCCTGCATCAAATGCGACACGCCCTGGCGATATTGTGACAACAATGTCTGGCCAAACAGTGGAAATCCTCAACACTGATGCCGAAGGCCGTTTAGTTCTGTGCGACACATTGACATATGTACAGGATAAATTTAAACCACAAGTCGTTATTAACATGGCAACACTGACTGGTGCTTGTATTGTTGCACTTGGACATCATACAGCTGCAGTCATGGGTAACACACCTGAGCTTACACAGGAGCTCCAGGAGCTAAGCTTAAAAGTCAATGACCCGATTTGGGAATTACCGCTTTGGTCTGAATACACTGACGACCTAAAATCACCATTTGCTGATATCCCAAATATTGCAGGTGGACGTGGTGCAGGTACTATTATTGCTGGCTGCTACTTACAGAAATTTATTAAAGATGTGCCATGGGCTCACTTAGACATAGCTGGTGTAGCATGGAATTCAGGTGCAGCGAAAGGTGCAACTGGCAGACCTGTACACCTTCTCATGCAGTACCTCTTTAAACAACTCGACACTAAGCCTGCATCAGATAAGGCTGCAGGTCCAGCCGTTCGTAAAAGAAAACCTACGGCGCGTAAAACAACAGTAAAAAAATAAGCCCCAACTTTAAACAGGCTTAAAGTTTAATGACGCTGTTTATAAAAAAGCCTTCATTCAAGTAGATTGAATGAAGGCTTTTTCTTAGGCGCTTATTCTTACACAATACCCTTAAGAACCAGTTTCTCGCCCTAAAACAAACTCTCGCTGAGATTCAATCAAAGCCATGACTTGAAAGGCATTATTCTCTGAAACACCTAATTCTTGCATTGATGATTCTAGATGTTCCGCAACAGCATTAAAATGAGTGTCGTTGAGACCCAACTCAACCAAGCGTGCATGGGCATGCTTCATTGTACGCCCAGTATAATCTGGCCTTCCACCTAAAGCGAATGCAACAAAAGCAGCTTGGTGTCGTTTTAAAGTAGCCATATCAACGCCAGAAAAAAAATAGTTAATTCGAGAATCAACCATTATTTTAGAATAAAAAAGCTCAACTAAAGCCTTAACTGCATCATCACCACCTATTTTATGAAAAAGTGTGTCCATTGAAAAAACCTCTCATTATTTTTAATAAATGAAGAAAGCCTTTAGCAATACAAACCAATTAAACGACTGAAGGCACAAATTAAAAAATAAAATATTTAGCTAATTTAATTAAAAAATAATTAAGCTATATCAGCCATAAAACTAAATAATATTACACAACCATTCAAAAGAGTTTCAAGAAGGCTCTTATGTAACCTTTATCAAATTTTATACTGTATTAAGTACGAGCAAAATTACTCACTACATTTAAATTGAAATGAGGTAAGACTATGACAATGCGGGCCACAGTCGTAAATACATACCAATTAAGCCTTGGCATGTTTGTTCAGTCTGTATCTGGTGGTAAATCGTCACATACATTTCCTTCAAACGGTGTTTTATTAGAAACAGCTGAACAATTAGAAGCATTGCAATCAATGTGTACACTAGCAACTATTGACTTAACACGCTCCTCGGATCGAGTTTATAATGTTTGGTCCGACAAGCTTGCACCAGAAAATTTTGAAAATATAGGTTTAGTTGAAGAAGTACAACCACAAACAATTTCACAACCATTTAAAGAGGATAACGAATATAAACAACCACATTATGCCCCAGAAACAGATCGCTATGGATACCAAGGCCGTCTAGTCTACCGTGTTCTCGAAGAACAACTACAACTATTAACTACTGGCGCTGAAATAAACTATGAGCTCTTTGAAAAACAAATTGCTGATTTTATAGCCTATACAAAAATCAATCCTGATTTACTTTTATTAGAAAGCCACATGCATAAAAGCAGCGCAACTCTTGTTGGCGTCGGTCTTAGAAGTTTAGTTCATTTAGCCATTTACGGCCAAAGTTACAGCAAGAATATTGCTTTTATTCAACCTGTCGCAATGACGATGCTTATGTTCACAGCGATTCTTGCACGCATGCCTAAGCAACAATCCCGTTTATATTGCTGCGAAGATGCAGTAGACCTTGCTATTTTTGCGAATGGTGTGACTCGAGAGTGTCGAAAGCTTGAAAAAACCTACAGCCTTCCACTAGGGATAAAAAAAACAATGCTTCATCTGCATGAACGTATTGATGGCAAAGGCCCTTTAGGTGTAGAGGGCATCAAAGTCGTGAGCAATGCCCAGCTTATCAACTGCATGTTTATGTTTGAACTGTTTCAATCCAATACCCTTGGAAATCGCAGCATGAGTGCCATTGATGCAACAACATCGCTGAAACGAATGTCTGGCTCATATTTTGACCAAAATCTTATAGAACGTATTTGCCAGGTACTTCCAATGTTTCCAACGGGATCAATGGTTAAAATTGGCAGGCATCAACGGGCTTTAGTAACTCAACAACACCCTTTACGTAAGCTAAGCCCACAACTACTGGCAGTTACAGATGAACAAGGGCAAAATATTGATAAAGCATTCTGGCTTGATATTGAATATCAATATGAGGGATTTAAACAAATCACGTCTGATTTAACACATCATCATGAAGCCCTTATAAGAGACAAAATAGAGCTTAAAATGCCGTGGTATAAAAAAATATTGTCAGTACAAACTTATAAGGCAATATTCCAAAAAATAGAATTAGTTGGCTAGCAGCCACTAATTCACCAAAATTACTTCAGTTATTTACCCAGATTTCTGTATACCTGGTTACACATGACTAACAAGTCACTTACATTCAATACATCTTTTTGGTGAAATTTAATGTTTTTTTGAGAAGCCTTCATACATTTCAAGAATCACTTAGTGTCTCAAAGCCCCTTCTAAAACACACAAACCTCTCTAGTACAGGGGGCCAAAGCCTTCTAGTGGCGCTCCGCCAATTATACTCTTCAAGCTATTTAAAAAATAGACCTCAAGTTAGCTTTACTTAAAAAGCAAATTAGTTAATGCTTAAAAACAGGTTGTAAATGCATTAAGAGTCTTTAAGCCTCTTTATAATTGAAGTCTCTTAAATATTAATCAATAAACCGTTACATTCAGTTCACATTAAAATATAGATACTATAATCCGAACACTGAATATAACAAGCAACTTAGTAGAAAAGCATTGATGGACACCCAAAAGAAAATAAACTTTCAAGTATTTGCACTAAAACAAGCAGACACACAAGCTGACGCAAATGTAAGAGAAGCTCTTAAAGCCCTTCCTCGACTGGCAAAACTTGCAAGCAAAGAAACGGGTTGGCCTGTTCTTGGAACTTTAACAGTGCGTGCTACGAACGCTGATAGGTTTAAAAGAATAAATGCTCAAGTTGACCGGGATAACAACAACACAAACTTAAATCAGATCAATGGCAACCCTTTAGATGGTCATATTTCATCACAGATGGAACAATCACAAGCTATGGCTGAAGACGGCCATGCTTTTTTCTCAACAGCTACTGCAACCATGCCAGACCAGATCGTACTGAATATCGATAATATACGTCAGCGTAAGATGACAGCTGATGATATCAAGTCAACACTTCTCCATGAACTTATTCACTATGCTCAAAGCCAAAACAACCACGAGCTGTTTAAAACAATAGGTGTGCTTCAAGCCAGCGCCTCCAAGGCAGAGTATGTATTTGGTAGAAACTCTAAAGAAGCACGAAAGCTTAACAATGCTGTAGACCTTCGACTCCAACGTCTTGAGGGCCAGGCAACATACATTCAAGAAAAATTCGATAAGCAGCAACCGAATAGTGCTTTAAACACAAATCTGCGCCAAGCAAAATTTAGACACAACCACAGCACACCTGAGAGCGCGCAACAGGCACTTTTCTACGCAAAATATGTCAAAGGGAGTGAATCGTACGAGCAGGCGCACAAGCAAGGCCAAAAAGCATCTGTATTTCTGAACCCTAAGCTAAGCCAGGGCGAGATGCGTACAATGGATAAAATTGAGAACCATAGCATCAGCCAATCAAAACTACTTAAAATTAAAGAAGTCTCTGCACGCATCAAACAGTGGTTTTCAGATTTCAACAGTGCTAAATCATATGATATGAGATCAAATTACTACGATGACGGCCTCTTAAGCCCACATCACACGACAGAATATTTTCATCAGCTTGCAAAAGATGCATGCGCTGATCTTGACAGAAGATATAATCTTAAAAGTTTAGGTTTTTAAAAAAGGGGTAACTTACCCCTTTTTTAACATTATGATGTCTTTACTTCTTGCTCATCTCTCAGCTTACGTCTAAGAATCTTACCAACATTTGTCTTGGGTAACTCATCACGGAACTCAACGATCTTTGGTACTTTATAGCCAGTAAGCTCCTTGCGAGCAAACTCTATAATTTCTTGCTCTGTCAGACTTGGGTCTTTACGAACCACAAAAAGTTTAATCTTCTCACCAGATTTCTCACAAGGCACACCAATTGCGGCAGACTCAAGCACCTTAGGATGACCCGCTACAACATCTTCAACCTCGTTTGGATACACATTAAAGCCAGAAACAAGAATCATATCTTTTTTACGGTCAACAATTTTGATATACCCGTCTTCTTGAATAAGAGCAATATCCCCTGTTTTCAACCAACCATCTTCTATCGTGTCAGCTGTAGCATCAGGACGTTCCCAATAGCCTTTCATAACCTGTGGGCCTTTGATGCAAAGCTCCCCCTGCTCCCCCATTGGCAATGTTTGGCCATCTTCACCAATAATTTTCGCAAGTGTACCCGCAACTGGTAAACCAATAGTACCAACCTGAATTGCATCTGGTGGGTTTGCACAAGCCACAGGAGAGGATTCAGTCATACCATAGCCTTCGCATATTTCACAGCCAGTAGCATCAGCCCAACGCTTTGCCACCGACGACTGCAAAGCCATACCGCCGCTCACTGTTAGCTTAAGGTTGCTCCAATCTACATCCTTAAAGCCTTCATTTTTCATCAAACCGACAAACAGCGTATTAAGGCCTGCTAGAGATGTGAATTTATTTTTTTGCAGTGTTTTAATAAAACCAGGTATATCTCGTGGATTCGTAATAAGCAAGGAATGACAACCCAGCTCAAGCACAGCCATACAGCTCACTGTAAAACAGAATATATGATACAGCGGCAAAGGCACGACCATGACTTCTTCACCACGTTTAAAATCGGAAAGGATGGCATTTGTTTGCATCATATTAGAAACAAGATTTCGATGGGTTAACATTGCGCCTTTTGCAACACCGGTTGTACCACCTGTGTATTGAATCACAGCGATATCATCTGCATTTGGCTCTGCCACCGGCGTGTAATCATTTACACTACCGTTCTTAATAATACTTCTGAACATAACAGCTGTCGGCATATTATATTCAGGCACCATTTTTTTAACTCGTTTTACTACAAAGTTGACGAGATAGCGCTTTAAGCGCGGCATCATATCACCTAATCGACAAACAATAACATTTTTAATGTTCGTTTCCGGCACAACTTCTTGAGCTAGGTTCGCAAAGTGATCTAGAACTACAAGGGCTTTTGCACCAGAATCATTAAACTGATGTTTCATTTCGCGAGCAGTGTAAAGTGGGTTTGTATTGACAATGACCAACCCAGCTTTAATAGCACCAAATAAAACCACAGGATATTGCAAGACATTAGGCAGCTGAATAGCAATACGGTCACCTTTTTGAAGATTTGTTTTTTTCTGCAAATATCCGGCAAAAATAGAACTGTACTCATCAAGCTCTGCATATGTCATTACATGATCCATATTTGAAAAAGCAGGCTTGTCAGCGTATTTTTTACATGACTGAGAAAATACATCCAAAAGATGTTTGTATTGATTAAAATTTAATTCACTATTCAAAGCAGGAGGATACTTTGATTTCCAAAAAGCTTCAGTTGGGACATTATCAACAATGTGCTCATGCTGTTGATCATGATTATTCTGACTGTTATCAGCCGTGTTTGATGACATAATTTGTTCCTTAAGTAACTGAAGCCCTTATTGAGCGTAATTTACCAATGCATTGTAGAGATGCAGAAGCATTATTTTAAGCCCTTCAAATCTTTTAGAAAATATACATTGAAGCTTAAAACAACGCAAATCTCAATATGTATAAAGACTTATAGTCAAGTATTTTAGTCGAACCTACTCCCTTTCAGGTAGTCTATTCCCTGACGAATGATCAAAACACATATAAAATAGAATGGATGCATAAAAAGGATTTACAAGGTATGACCCAAATGACACCACAACAATCGCAAGAAAAGTCCTATTTAGAGGAAACTGGTCACATTCCATTTAAGGGCCATGCGCTTTTTTACCGAATATGGCGCCCAAAAAACCGCCAAGATATAAAAGGCGCAATTCATATTAATCATGGTATGTCTGAGCACTCTGCTCGCTACGAACATTTTGCGCTGCTTTGTGTTGAGAGGGGCTTTTTAGTCATTGCACAAGATCACCCTGGTCATGGCAAAAGTGCTGAATTAATGGACTTGGGCCATATTAGCGATTTAAACTCATGGAAAACGCTTATTAAAGGCATAAAGGCCACCCAAGATTTAGTACATCAGCAATATGGCAATTTACCGACCTTGCTTTTTGGACATAGCATGGGCTCATTTGCCACCTTGAGTTTCTTGGAACAGAATCTAATAGATGCTTTACAAAAGAATGGATTGCCCATTATCGGCGTTGTGCTATCAGGATCAACCCAGAATCCATGGTACCTTAATAAATCATTACAGGTTGTTGCAGCTCTTGAACGATGGCGTCAGGGCCGTAAAGGTAAAAGCCGTATTATAAATCTACTAACTTTTGAAAGCTTTAATAAGCGCTTTGCTCCAACACGAACTAAAGCTGACTGGCTAACACGAGATGCTGCCGCTGTTGACGAGTACATGCAAGACCCTCTCTGTGGTGCGCAATCAACCAATCAAACCTGGTACGAGTTTGCTAAAGGACTATTACAGATATTTAGCCGTAAAAACTTAAAAAAACTCCCAAAACACGTCCCATTTCTACTCATTTCTGGTGACCAGGACCCATTGAGCGATGAAGGTGGATTTCATCGATTAGAGCAAACTTTAAGATCATCAGGTATTCAAAACTTACAGGCAAAAACATTTCCTCATGGCCGCCATGAACTTTTAAATGAGATAAATCATGAGGAGGTTGAAACAACATTGTTTGAGTGGATCGATTCGACTGCATGGTCAAAACATTTAGAGCAATTAAAAGTTTCATAATGTTACAAATATACGCCATTAATTGCCTATTACAGCTGAGTTAATTTGTTGTAAGGCACATAGGATATATTGTTATCTGCCATACTATATGTATAAGTACATTTTTTTGGAAAGACTATTTTAGTCATGACTTGCTATACGTGCAGTCACTATTAACAATAATGCAAAATGCATCTTGTAGATTTACACAACGCCCATGCGTTTTTTTCTGCCAAGGTATAGTATGGTTAATGAAACACATTTTTTAAGATCATTTTATGAAATTGCAACATCAATAGGTGGCACTCTTGATTTAGAGATTATGTGTCGAGCAGCACTTAATGCATTCCACCGCAAACTTAATTGTCACTCCTCTGCTCTCATCTGCGCTTTGAAAAATGAGCACTATCTTTATATTGCGACAGGCAACAAAAGTGAAATCTACCCAGAAATTATCAAAAAACTAAAAAACCATCAATTAAGTGGTCTTGGCCATCTCCTTTTCCAAGAATTAGAAGGTAACTTAAGTCATGCAGTATTTGAACTTCCAAATTTTGGGGTACTTGTACTTACACACGATAAATCTTCAAAAGATCTTGATTATTTAAAGTATGACCAGGATCTTATAATTCTAAATCACAATCTTGCTGCCGCAGCTATTGCCTGTATAAAAAACCAAGAGCTCAGAAATGCAGAGTTAGCAGCTCAAAAAGCACTTAAAGTTAAATCAAACTTTCTTGCAAATGTAAGCCATGAATTACGAACACCAATGAATGCCATCATGGGCTTTACAAGCTTACTGCAACGTAAAAACACTGAGTCAAGGCAGATCGAATTTTGCAAACGCATAAATGAATCCGCTAACCTACTCATGTCTTTAATTAATGACATGCTTGACTTTAACAACCTTGAGAACAAAGGCAAAAAGTCTGGATATAATACATTTAATTTAAAAGAAGAAGTGTCAAAACTACTTGCACCAATGCAGAAATTTGCGGAAGTGAAAGGCATTAATTTCATTCTTTCATTTGCACCTGAAACGGATAATCAGATTGCAACTGACATTAAACGCTTATCACAAGTACTGACTAAAATTGTCGATAATGCCGTTAAATTCTGCGGTGATGGCGATACAGTTCATGTCCAGTGTCTTGCTAAACCTATCAATTCTGAGACAAACGAATATTTACTAGGGTTTAGCATTACAGATACTGGGCCTGGAATTCCAAAGCTTTTTCAAGATACTATTTTTGAACCATTTCAAAAAGATCACAGCCTTATTCAAAATAAGAATCAAGGTGCGGGCTTAGGTTTAGCGCTCTGCAAAAAAATAATTTCACACATGGGCGGTGAAATATTCTTACAGCCATCAGCAGTCGGATGCCACATTGAATATACTTGGCCCTGTATTATTGAAACGACAAAGCCTATTAATGATTTAATTCTAGATGATAAACGAAAGCGTATACTTGTAGTGGATGATAATGACATCAACCGAGAAACCCTTGGTGGTTTACTACAAGTTTATGATGCTGATATATGCTTCGCAACTAATGGCCTTGAAGCCATCAACAAATGCCAACAGACTGACTATGACCTTATCTTTATGGATTGTCATATGCCGGTCATGAGTGGTTTGGATGCAGTTAAAGTGATCCGTAACCTGAGTAGCCGCTATCAACGAATCCCAATAATTGCAGTTACTGCAGACATGACAAGCAGCATAAAAGAAGCCTGCCACAAAGCAGGCATGGATAAACTACTCAGCAAACCTCTTAAAGAAGATCATTTAGTTGAACTTGCTAATCGTTTTATTCAAAACTCAGCCTAGCCAGAGATCAGAGTGCCATTTCTTTAAGTGTTGCAGTTGATGCACCTATGATAAAGACTGCAGGCTTTATTTTCTTATAGCCCTGCTTTTTAAAAAGTCGCACATACTCCGATAATTGTTCACCATAGGCTTGCTTTAGGTGCTTCTCAGAAAGAGGTTTATCTTCTTCTGTTGTTTTAAAATCAACAATCCAAAGGTGCTCATCCTCTTCAAACACAAGATCAGGCCGCAAGGTCATTAAAGACTTATCTTTTGCCAAGCACTGCCATGCCCGCTCTTTAAAACAAACATCACGCTCTTGTAATACCCACTTTAAATGATCAGATGAAATGACAGCCTCTAAACTAACAAGAGCTGCATCAATTAAATACTCTTGTTGTCTTATGCGCCAGCCAAAACTTTTAATCGCATGAGCAAACCATGGCTTCCAGTGTAAAAGAGGCTTATCCAACCAATCAAGCTGTGCTGAAGACAACCAATGGTGAATAAGTTCTCCTCTTGCACGTGGGATAAAAGCACCCTGCTGATGTCTCACATGAGCAGGCCAGTAATCACCTTTTTGAGAAGCACCAGCTTTAAAAGCTCTATTCTGTCGGGTTTTCAGCCATCGAGAATGTTGAGACACCCGTCTTACATGATCAATATCAATTGCTTTTAAAGGATGTATTACCTGTTTCACCTGAGCTGTAGTCTCCACCACTTCTGTGGTATCTAACACAGCAGGCTTAATATAACGAGGTATCAGCTGCTCCAAAATACTACCAGACTTGGGTTTTTGCTCACCTTTTGAATTTAACTCTAAAGTGGCACTTAAAAAGAGTTGGTGTTCCGCTCGAGTTACAGCTACATAAAATAAACGAGCAAGCTCATGATCATCTCGTTTATTTTGAATAGCTTTAAGAAAGCCGTTCACGGAATTCACTTCTGTAGCTTTCTTTTTTTGGTCTGCATCACTTGATCCACGCATACCAAATAAAGTTTGTGGTACATGCATATTACCGAGCTGAAATGTCAGAATCTCTACTAAACCCGACATACCTCGCCCTGAGAAATCTTGCATAAATGGCACAAATACAGAGCCAAATTCCAGACCTTTTGAGCGATGAATTGTCATAATTTCAATACGTGCATCAGGGTGATACACACTGGTATTAGATTTTTCTAACGCTGTTTGCAAACGTTGAATATCCACCCTACCAGCATCCGTTACTTCCTCCAATACATCCCAAAAGGCCTCAACAGGTGCTTGCTCTTCTTCATCAAGAATTTCTGGGCCAAGCATGGCATACCATAGACCACGTAAACGCTCAACAACAGAGAGATGTGTTGCTTCTTTAAATAAAACAAGAATTCGTAAAAAACAGGTGACACGTTCTTGCTCTATTGGTGGTAATTGCTGAAAGGATGCCGAGCTAGCATGAGTAAAACCAGGGTCTTTCTTCCACTCCTGTGACATTGACACAAGCCCTGAAAGACTTAAACCCACAAATGGTGTTCGACATACCGCCATATAGTGATATAACTGAGGTGTATCAAATAAGACTGCAGCGAGATGAAATAGATCTTTAACAGCTGTAAACGCCCAAAGAGGGTCTAAATCAACAGCGGTGTATGGAATATCAGCTCGTCGAAGAGCTTGAGTTATTGGTGGAACTTGCGATTTTTTACGTATTAAAATAGCAATATTGCCCTCTCCCTTTAAGCACTCTTGTATTTGATTTATCATCCATGTTATTTCATGCTCTTTATCTTCGAACAAAGCGCCATTAAGGAGAGATTCTTGCGTCTCTTCTTGGCTTTTAGCAACTGCTTTTGAAAATGTCACTTGATATAAAAGACTATCTTCTTGCGCAGGAAACAATGGTGCTAAAACAGCTTGCAACTCATTGACAAGCGCTGGTTTGGTTCTAAAATTTTGTCGTAACTGAAGAAAGTCTAAAGGCACACCAACCAAACCATTGTGCTTAATATCGTAAAATAAATTCACATCAGCTTTACGAAAACCGTAAATAGATTGCATTGGGTCGCCAACAAAAAACAATGTACGCCCATCATCATATTGCCAACCACTGATCAAACGTTCAAATAAACGAATTTGTGACAGCGCAGTATCCTGAAACTCATCCATCAATAAATGCTGAATACGATGATCAAAACGTAACATTAATTCAGTTGGCGTCATTTCATCGCCAAAGGCTTCATAGGCAGCTTGGGCTAACCCTAAAAAGTCGACTTGTCGGTGCTGTTTAAAAATAATGTCTAACGCATTAACAGCAGCCAGCCCTACTCTAAATAAATCAAAAGCAAGACCATGTTGTGGGTCATCAGTGTATTGTACTGGCGCTTTTAACAGCAGCTGTAAAATCATATTGATTAAAGGCCACTGATCCGCACCTGCAAGTCTTTGTAAAATTGCTTGCATTGCCTGCTTTTCGGCTTTAGCCGTCGTAGGAAATCCACTATTTTTATCAAGCCTTGCGCGTATCCCACCATCTTTTTTCAATATCACATGGGATAAGGCCTGCCAATCATGTGCAGTCAATTCTGCAGGACGAAGCCCAGAACGCAATACTTGACCAAGCTGCCCTTGAGCAAAACACACTAACCCCCAAAGTTCATCCCATAAATCCATCATGGCAAAGGCATTATGAAGCTGTTTGGTCAGCGCTTCTTTTAATGACTGCAAGTGCTGGTCGAATAAAGTAAAGACTGTATCTTCAGAAAATCGGCCGCTGGCAACACCATCTTGAAACACCTGTGCATCTGAAAGCCAAGCATCACGATTTGCCAATAAATCACTGAGAAGCTGCTGAAAATAAGCATGGTCAGTATTGAAATACATCAATAATCGCTGTAATGAAGGCAACCATTCACTTTCATAGTCAGAAAAGATAGTTTGCACCGCTTGACTATAAAGAGGCTGGGCATCTTGTGCAACTGCATAACCTGCATACTGAACCGCTAATGGCGACTGTTTCACAAGGTTGGCGCAGAGACTATCAATGGTCATTAAGCGCAATCGATGAGGACTGGCTAACAAGCCCCAATTTAATTCTTGGTTACGTTTTAATACCTCACGGGCTAAACGCCAACGGCTTAATGCTGGCTCTGCATCTGGTTGATCAGAAGATGAAGCTAAATGCAGTGCTTTAAGCACTCGATAACGCATTTCAGACGCAGCCTTACGAGTAAACGTCAACGCTAATATTTGCTCCGGCTGTTCAACTCGTGCTAAAAGTGCTAAAAATCGCTGGGTTAATACTTCTGTTTTACCTGAACCAGCTGGCGCTTGCATCAAAAAGCTACGTGAGACATCCAGGGCTGTTTTACGAGCCTGTAAATCTTCTTGTACTAATTCAGCTTGTGGTTTTCTATCCATGCTTAATGAGTTATCCATGAAGAACCTCCTCTTCACGACGGTATTGCACACGACAATAACTTTGATACTGGCAATGATTACAGGTTCGTTCACCTTCAAGAGGTTCTAATACAGCATAGCCAGCGCGCACCTCAGTCAGTGCTTGACTCAGTAAATTAAAGTCCTGCTCAAACCAGCCATCATCCTCTGCTAAATTGCACCATTCCACGCCTTTTGATGGGCGAACAGCAAAATAAACAGCTTCTGCAATAGCATCTTTAATTTCATCTTTACTAAGCCCAAGTATTTGGCCAATAGATAAGGCGTATAAAATTAATTGCGGGGCTATTAATCGTTGATCACTCACCGATGGTGGTGATGATTTATAGTCAATTAAAACTATTTTTTCACCTTGCCGATCCCAGCGGTCTAGACGCAAATCAAACTCGAAATCAAATACGTTTAAACGAACTTTTTGCTCAGTGGCTTCAACCACAAAGGCTTCACGCTCAAGCTCATAGTCAATACTTTTCATGACTAAGCCATATAAACGCTGCATCTCAACTTCTAACATAACTGGTGTCATTAAAGCTGGCATTGATTGCGACGCTTTTTCAAGCACTGCTTTAACAACTGGCATCACCTGCTTTCGATTTTGCAACATAAGATTTGGTGTAGACCAATCCTGCCAGAGAAGTTCAAGCACGCGATGCATCCAAGAGCCTCGATCCGCCCCCGACACTGCAACCTTTGCAGGATCAACAATACGAATGCCAGCTCTTAATGCTAAAGCACCAAGAAATGGACAATAAGCTTGCATTTGCAAACCTGATGTCGCCGACTTTAACGCCTGCTTGCCTTGAAGAGGCTCAAGAGACTCATCTATATCAATCCATTCAAGCTGCATACGACTGGTAAAGATATGCCGTTCAGATTGCTGCGGCGGCAATTGCCCAAACACATTAAACACTAATGGCGACAAGAACTGCGGCACATCATCAACAGAGGCTGGGTAACTTAAATTTAAGCTTGAAGTGGATTTAGCATAAAGCTTTAATAAGGCTTCACCGTACCAAATTTCACGTACAGGGGTTGACCTAGGCACCTGATGCTTGCGTTGTTCTTCGTAAGGTAGAAACGGATTCGGCTGGGAATTTGCCGGCCACTGAGATGCGCTTAATCCAGTTATATATACATCATCTAAAGGCAAAGCTGCAGCTTCAAGTAAACCCAACACTAAAATTCGATCCGTTGATGCTTCTGGCTGAAACATCGTTTCTCGCCATGATTTACGTATACGACCAATTGCCTGTAAATATGTCAATTTTTGACTCTGCTCTAAGGCAGAGTTAAGGCTTATTTCATCCTCTTCCTGCGCTAACCACCAGCTGTGCCAACGTTGAATAAGCTGGAAGTTTTCCGAATTTAACTCCTCTTTTCCAGGCCAGAGCAAGACATCAATGGTATCAAGGAAAATATCAAGCCATTCATGCCAACTCAATTGCTGAAAGGCAAAGGCTTGCCGAAGTTTTAAGAGTTGATCAAAAACAGGTAGTAATACTTGGAACGCAGGCGCATCAGCACTGAGGTTATCAAGCAACCAAGTTCGTACATCTTGCAGCTGCCAATCTAATCGCCCTTGCTGGCGCATTGACGAGAGAAGCGCAGGCGCTATAACTGCCCCAGCATTTTCAGCCCAGTGCTCTGAACTTAAAATATATTCCAAATCCACTTGAGCCACTTTGAAAAAAGTAAGATCTAATAAATGCAACAACAGCGATAAGAGTGGATAATCTGCCATTGGTTGACCAGCAGATAATGTCCAGGGGGAAGATGCTATTTCACTCTCATAGGCTTCAAAATCACCCTGCCATTGTAATACTTCATAAAAAACGGAACGTACAACCTCTTGATGCTGTGCAAGGTCTGGTATGACTACGGCTATACGTGGCCCGTTGAATAAATCATCTTGTTTTAAATCAGACCATTCCGGTTGTGCAGCAAGCTCAAACCAACGTCGACGTGCCCATTGGGCTGCGCCATAGAGCTCTGCATCAACATCAGTCCATTCATGTAACACTGGCTTCGCTTGCAGCTGCTGATCGAGCCCAAGAATACACTTAATATTCAGCTCTTTTAAAACTGCAATAAAAGCCTCTTGTAGAGGCGTGTATTCAATAAAGCCATAAAACAAAAGTGACGATATGTTTTTATGCTGCAAAAGTCGTTGCGTTATATCTGGTGCTTGCATCAACATCTTGAGCATATCAATCTGATCAATATATTGATGTTTTTGCTTTAGAGCAGCATAGGCTTCTTGCCATTTTTTTTGCTGTAGTTGATGATCATTACAACCGCTCGGCTCTTGCACAAGCCCCCAAATACGAGCCAGCTGATCTGCTTCAAGAGCAGCCTCAGCATGCTCCGCTGCGAGTGACTGCCAGAGCTGCACTTGCTCATCATGAGTTAGCAGAACAGGTGTGGATTCACCAAGTAATGCTTTTTCAAGTGTAAACCCTTGCCATAAGCTGCTTAACCAAGTCCCCCATGGACAGACAGCCAATGGCGCCCATACATCATGCACAAGAGACTCTTGCTGCGCCCAGTCTCTTGAAAGAAACAAGGCTAAACGCTGGTTAGGTGTAATAATTTGATCTGGCTGCTGAGCCATTTGATGCAGCTGCGAATGAAACCAGCTGCGTGCTTGCCTTCCTTGGCTCATATGAAAACTATTCCTTGTCTCCACTTAATCCGAACCATTGATTCACAACAGGGATACGCTTTTCATGAGCATCGTCTCGCACTTGCGTCTCTTCCAAACCTTCAAAATCAAATAGATTTCGATCCAGCATTTGGCTTGGCACAATATTTTGAGTTGCTGTAAACAAGCTGTCTACACGGCCAGGGAATTGCTTATCCCAGTCTTGTAGCATTCTTTTCACATGAACCCTTTGTAGGTTTTCTTGTGAACCACACAGATTACAAGGAATAATTGGAAACTCTTTCATCTCTGAATAGCGTTCAATATCCTGCTCTCGGCAATAAGCCAATGGACGAATAAGAATATGCTTCCCATCATCACTTTTTAGTTTTGCTGGCATGGCCTTAATTTTACCGCCATGGAACATGTTCAAGAACATTGTTTCGATAATATCGTCACGGTGATGACCAAGTGCAAGCTTATTGCATCCAAGTGCAGTTGCTGCTTTGTAAAGAATACCCCGGCGCAAACGCGAACATAAAGAGCACATTGTCTTGCCTTCAGGAATAACACGAGTCACTGTAGAATAGGTGTCTTCGGTGATAATTTGATACTCAACCCCTAGAGACTCTAGGTAGTTTGGTAAAATCTCTTTTGGAAAGCCTGGCTGCATCTGATCTAGGTTCACCGCAACAAGCTCAAATTTCACAGGTGCAGACTGTTGCAGCTGCATTAAAATATCCAGCATTGTGTAAGAATCTTTACCGCCGGACAAGCACACCATAATGCGGTCGCCATCCTGAATCATGTTGTAATCATGCAGTGCACGACCAACTTCACGGCGAAGTCGCTTGACAAGTTTATTCTGGCTTACAGACTTCTTTTCCTTCTTTTCATTTACTCCAGCCTCAGCCTCCACAGCCGGTGGCACATACTGACTGACAACTTCGGCAAACTGCTCTTCACTCATAACCTTTTGACTCTCTGGCATTTATCTATAAAAAGGGTCTATATTATAAATGTACCCAATGGCAAAACCTTTTGTTAAAACCACTGGTTATACTCCCCTGTTTTCAAGCACCGACAGTATGTGGCAATCAGGGATTCATATCAAGACAAGGTTGCAACACTTATGCAAATACAGGTTGTGCTGATAATAAATATCAACACTTTATTTCCACGAACCATGTTAACTTAAAAGTAAGCAGCTTTTACAAGAAGCTGACAAGACCATAAATATCACTCAATTGAAGGCGGTTTTAGTTACATATAAGGGCAAACCCAAATTGATACGCTGAAACTCTCAATGATTAGAACAAGGAGTTATATATGAGTGAAAAAACTGTTGAAACACATACAGCTGAAACAATGCCAGCAAAATTAGACGCCAGCATCTGGCCTGAGCGTAGTCTTGAAATTCTTTCACCACTTGAAGTACAGCAATTAATGGCGGCACACGACACACCTGTTTATCAAACATTTCGTCGCTGCGCTCTCGCAGTCTTAAACACAGGTTCAGAAATAGATGACCCTCGTGAAATCTTACGCATGTATCACGACTTTGACATTCAAGTCGATCAACAATCTCGTGGCGTAAAACTGGTCATGAAAAATGCACCTGCCAGTGCCTTTGTTGATGGCCAGATTATTAAAGGGATTAAACATCACTTATTCTCTGTGCTGCGAGACATTATTTATGTTGAAGCGCTTCTACCAAACAACCCACTCATTCAAGCAAAGCAAGAGCGACAAAACACTGATCTTGTATTCCGTCTACTGAGAAATGCGAATGTTCTTCAAGCAGGCAATATGCAAAAACTTGTTGTCTGCTGGGGTGGTCACTCTATTGGACGAGCAGAGTATGAGTACACCAAAGACGTGGGCTACTCCATGGGGCTTCGAGGCTGTAGTGTTATCACAGGCTGCGGACCTGGTGCAATGAAAGGCCCAATGAAAGGCGCAACTATTGCTCATGCCAAACAGCATATGCCAAACCGTCGTTATATTGGTTTAACAGAACCTGGCATTGTTGCTTCCGAGCCACCAAACCCAATCGTCAATGAGTTGGTAATTCTGCCAGATATTGAGAAGCGTTTAGAAGCATTCGTTCGCTTTGGTCACGCAATTCTTGTCTTCCCTGGTGGCGCAGGTACTGCGGAGGAAGTGCTTTATTTAATGGGCCTGCTGATGCATCCAGACAATATCGACATCCCTCTTCCTGTAATCCTGACTGCCCCAGAGGCATCAAAAGATTACTGGTCCAGCATGATCGAGTTCTTACGAGCAACCATCGGCGAAAAAGCTGTAAGTAAGCTGAAAGTGATTGTGAATGATCCTGAAGAAGTGGCACGAGCTGTTAATGAAGGTATTCAAGAAGTAGAAGAATTTCGTCGTGAGAATAAAGATGCATTCTACTTTAACTGGAAACTAAAAGTGCCTTTGGAATTCCAAAAGCCATTTATTCCAACCCATGAAAATATGGCACAGCTTGAGCTTCATAAGGATCAAAAACCTCACGAGCTTGCTGCTAACCTTCGCCGCGCATTTTCAGGCATAGTGAGTGGTAATGTGAAGGAAGAAGGCGTTTCAGCTATTGAAGAGCATGGCCCATTTGAGATTTCAGGTGATCCTGAAATTATGAACCTACTCGATAATCTGCTACGTGATTTCGTCGCTCAAGGGCGTATGAAAATTGGTGGTGGTTACAAACCCTGTTATAAAATAGTAACTGGCTCTTAAGAGACAAACCTATCTAACTTAATTTGTTAGCAGCACTTGATAGGCTGCTAACCTATCCTCATACTGCAGCCTCATAAAGGCTGCTTTAATCCACTTCATATCCTCTACCATAGCGTTTTAAAGCTTCATCATACTAACTAAAAAGGGCTACTCGACCTGCCTAAAGACCCTATTTTCCAACTTGGATAAGTAAATGACGAAGATTGACCAAAACGCAAGCAATCAAATACAACTATCTGCTGCGCAAAATAGAAACAGCACACAAGATTCTCAGCTGCAACACATTGAACCACAAACAAAAGGGAAATCTATTCTTGCTAAAGTCTCCAATCGATTCCAAAGCATGAAGCGACACACTTCACAGCAAGACAAAGCAACAGCAGCCTTTTTCGAGAATAAATCAATATCAACAGCTGGTACACGCCAAAAGCTGATTCAATGCTTTACAATCCTAAGTTTGCTCCAGGCTTTTTATCAAAATAATGGTGAACATAATTTACAAGAAGCTATTAACTCATTACATGACTTTTTAAAAGACAACGGTCAACAGGCAGAAACTTACAGCGAATTTGCAAAGCACTTAGAAGCTGAAATTACTCGAACAGATGAAAATCAAGCAGTATTTTCATCAAATACACCAACGGACACACTTCAACATTTTTTTGCCAAAACAATCGAAGCACATCATCTACAAACGTTTATCAATGATTTAAAAAAGATGACGTATTTGTCAAGAAAAACAACTGGGCTCGATCATTCTTTAATACAAACCCAAGATAACAACTGGTATGAAATGTTTCAAAAGTACAACATCGCAAATCCACGAGATGCGAACGTGATGCTGAACACCCATCAAAATATATTAATACCACGTCAACAAACCACGCAAGTCAACGGCGAAAATTATAAATGCTCTATATACGAAAGAAAAAACGAAGACACTAAAATTAGTATCACTTTGGCTCGAAATATTAGCGACCAACAGCTTACAGCTGTTAAAAAAAGACTTGAATATTACGATGATTCAGAAGGAAGAACGGAAGCCAACTGCTCAAAAAATATTAGCGATGGCATTAAAGAAAGGAACCCAAACCTTATTTTCACCAAAGATTATACAACAAAGAAAATAAAAAGTGGCTGGTATAAAAGTTATAATTTTATACCTTATATAGCAGAACCATCTCTTCACGATGAAATAAATCTAAATAGATTAAACTACACCCCTGCTTTATTTCTTAATTTTCAGCAGCGCAATTTTAATACACTTAAAAAGTTCTTTGAGGCCGTTATACAGCTTGAAAAAGAACAACTCATAGTTACAGATCTAAAACCAGACAACATGCTTGGTAACAACCTTATTGATTTAGCAGGTATTACAAGCACAAAGAACCCTAATGTTAGCCTAAAATATAAAACTGATATATTCACGATGCCTGTAGTATACAAAAGTCATTTGTCTGAAACTGAAAAATCCACCTACAACCGCTACTCATTAGGCGCAATGATCTTTCTATCGATTGTAATAAGACCACCTTCTGACCCTAAGAACCCCAAGGAGCTACAACCAATCAAGACATCTTATTTTGGAGGACGCCCTGAAAGTAAATTTTATCTACAAAGCCAAATAAATGATATACCAACACACCTCTATGGCGTTCAGATGACACCATATACAAAACATGCGATTGCGTTAGCTAAAACACTCATGAGCAAAAATAGAGACATAGCCGCTCAAGTTAATTTGCACCAAGAGCTCGACACATTAAAATCATTAAGCAATAACACTTAAAGCAGCCTTTCAAGTTAAAACACAAAAAAAACTTATTATTACAACAAGAAACAATATTAATTAGATTCCTGATGCATACACCACCACACTAAAAACATCCACCCAAAAAACATTATCTATACTTAAAAAATTAAAAAAACACATCCATCACGCACTCCTAAAAAGATACACCATAAACAAAAATCTATTTTTTTCTTTGATAAAAGCAAAGGAACCAAAATATGAGATCACTAGAGTTAGCACTACAAAACCAAACCTTTATCGGCAAAATAATCATCATATTCTGTTTAACTATGGTGCCCTTAATATGCCTAATTGGTTATCTTCTTTACACCAGTATCCTTGATTACCAAACGAGGTCATTGGCTCATGAAGGTATTCAATATCTAGAAAAAAGCCATGCACTCGCTGAAAATATTGCCATTCACAGAGGCAAAACCAATGTATACATTAATAGCGGTTCTTCAAATACTAATTTAGGGACAGAGCTTAAAGCTTTAGAAGTAAAAGTTGACGGAATCATAGAGTCTCTTTTATCAATGTCTATATCAAAACCAATTGAAAAACCACTTGGTTCTATCAAGAATTATTTTCAAGCACTTAAAATTGATTCTCTGAAAGCAAGCCAAAATAAAGTTGCATGGTATACAGGCTATGCATCTAACATACCATTTGCAGCACACAGTGAATTGATTAATGAAGTTATTGATTTACATTCATCTGTATCAAGTATTTCCAATCTGAGCGCACTACCAGAAAAACCTATTTCAATTATGCGTGATTTTTATCTGACTAAACTACCAAACCTTCTCAATGATATTGGTATAACTCGTGGCATTGCTTCGGGGGTTGCAGCTAAAGGTGAATTTACACCTGACTCGTACACAAACCTTATATCTAACATGGATACACTGAATCGTGATCTTGTGCTCGCAAAAACGAGAGTTGGATTCTTAAAAGGTGAATTTGAAAATGCACTGTTCGGTGTTTGTCAACGTACCTGTCCGGTCTAATGTATTTTCCTAAGCA
>TARA_B100000686_G_scaffold120916_1_pt1 | contig 29130 bp, 29 predicted proteins | sample TARA_B100000686 | Tara Oceans TARA_B100000686 (sample SAMEA2622733) | marine metagenome | biome: marine biome (ENVO:00000447); feature: marine epipelagic mixed layer (ENVO:xxxxxxxxx); material: "saline water (ENVO:00002010), including plankton (ENVO:xxxxxxxx)" | depth 150 m | reverse complement strand
GATCAAAAGTAATATCTTTTATTAGAAATGAAATGCAAAAATTAGGTTTTTTAGAATTTCAAACACCAATTTTAACTTCTTCCAGTCCTGAAGGTGCAAGAGATTTTTTAGTTCCTAGTAGATTAAACCCTGGAAAGTTTTATGCTTTGCCTCAAGCTCCACAACAATTTAAACAATTAATTATGATTTCAGGGTTTGATAAATATTTCCAAATTGCACCTTGTTTTAGAGATGAAGATGCAAGAGCAGATAGAAGTCCTGGAGAGTTCTATCAATTGGACGTGGAAATGTCTTTTGTAGAACAAGAAGACGTATTTAATGTTATAGAAAAGTTATTTGTAAAAGTTTTTAAAAATTTTTCTGATAAAAAAATTTTGCATGATAAATTTCCTAAAATTTCATATTCAGATGCAATGTTAAAATATGGTTCTGATAAACCTGATCTAAGAAATCCTTTGTTGATTTCAGATCTAACTGAAGTTTTTAAAAGAGATGATGTTAAATTTGAAATTTTTAAAAAGCTTGTTAATTCTGGATCAGTGGTCAGAACTTTAATTACGAAAAATACCAAAGATAAGCCCAGAAGTTTTTTTGATGGAATAGATAATTGGGCAAAGGAACAGGGATCATCAGGACTTGCATACTTTACATTAGAAAAAAGTGACAAAATTTCAGGGAAAGGACCGGTTGGTAAATTTTTTTCTGAAGAGTCATTAATAGAAATTATGAATAAAACAAATGCAGAAATTGGAGATACGATTTTTTTATCGTGTGGAAAACAAAATGAAGTGGAGAAAATATTAAGTCAAGCTAGAGAAAAATTAGGAAAAGATCTGAATTTAATTGATGATAATTGTTTCTCGTTCTGTTGGATTGTTGATTATCCAATATTTGAGCTTGACGAAATATCAAATAAAATAAAATTTAGCCATAATCCCTTTTCTATGCCGCAAGGTGATATTAAAAATCTTGATTTTTCAAAACCATTAAATTTAAAAGCATATCAATATGATATTGTATGTAATGGAGTTGAATTATCGTCAGGCGCTATAAGAAATCATATTCCTGAATTAATGTATAAATTATTTGAAATTGCCGGTTATTCAAAAAATGATGTTGATAATAAGTTTAGTGGCATGATAAATGCATTGAGTTATGGTGCACCACCTCATGGAGGTATAGCGCCAGGAATAGATAGAATAATTATGTTGCTTGCTAATGAAAAAAATATCAGAGAAGTAACTATGTTTCCTATGAATCAAAACGCTCAGGATTTAATGATGAAAGCTCCATCATCGGTAAATGATGAACAATTAAAGGAACTAAATTTATTAATAAAAAAAAAGAACTAATTATTTTTTTCCTTTGAGATTAATTCTTATATCCGAGAGATCAATAAGTTTTGTTTTATAGTCACTTCTTACAAATCCTTTGCTGGTAATATCTTTAACAAGTTTTAAAAATTGACTTTGATCTTCTGTATTTTCTTCAGTTGTATTATGTGATTTTTCATTAACTCCTATTGATGGTGTATGTGCTAGATCTTCTCTATTTAGATATGAAATAGCAAGTTCTCTAAAAATATAATCTAGTATAGATGACGCGCTTAAAATACGGTCATTTCCAAAAACTTTACCAGATGGTTCAAATTTTGTACCAACATAAGCATTTACAAATTCATCAAGAGGCACTCCATACTGAAGGCCCAAAGATATTGCTATCGCAAAATTATTCATTAAAGCTTTGACCAGTTCGCCTTCTTTACTTGTATCTATAAATATTTCACCAATTTTTCCATCTTCATATTCTCCAGTATGAAGATAAACTTTATGATCGCCTATCGTGGCCTTTTGGATGTATCCTTTTCTTCGATCAGGCATGCTAAATCTTTTTCCTAGATTTTCTTTTAAATTTGTTGTTAAATTTTCATTTGATTGTAAAGTTTGTTTTTGTGGGTTGTTTGTAACTACTTCTGTTTCATTATTAACAAAATCAATTTTCTTATTATCAATTTTTTCAAGATTTTTTGTTTTTCTTTTATCTAGTTTGACATCTAAAATTTCAAATTTACCATCTTCTTTTTTTTCTAAATTTTTAAGATTATTTTCGTTTATATCATCTAAATAATGACTTACTTTAAAGCTACAAGTATAAAAGGTTTCAACTAAATATTTTGCCATTTTTTTCCATATTAAATTTATAAAATTTGAATCTTTATTAAAATATGTATATACAAAATAAATTTTTAGTCTAATTTATTTTTTACAATTTGAAATTGAATAAAAAAAAATTTTTATGTTGACAATTTTAAAAGAATTATTCACTTGGTGGAATCGACAAACCTTAGGCACTAGAATTCATACAGTATTTTTTGGTAAATTAGTTGGAAAAGATAATTTTGGAAATAAATATTATGAAAGTAAATCTGGAAAAAGATGGGTTATCTATAATGGAGAAATTGAAGCATCAAAAATTCCAAACGAATGGTATTCGTGGATGCACTATATTAGCAATAAAATAGAAAAAGTACATGAATTAAAAAAATATGAATGGCAAAAGGAGCATTTACCAAATCAAACTGGTTCAGAAAATTCATATCATCCAAAAAATAATAAAAATGCACTTAAAAAAAAATATAGTAGCTGGAAAAACTAAGTTTTTTCTTTATTTAATTATTATTTATCAATTATTGATCTTGAATTCATACTCGGAAAACTTAATAATTAATGAAAAATTTGCCGAATTAAATATTTTAGATAAAGTAAGTTCAAAAACTTCAAAAGTAAAAGTTCAAATTGGAGAAGAATTGATATTTCAAAATTTAATTATTAATGTTTTAAAGTGTAGAAATTCTAAATTTGATGATAATCCAGAAGTCACAGCTTATCTCCAAGTAAGAGATTTAAAATCAACAGATAAAGATAAAGTTTATATTTTTAATGATTGGACATTCTCATCTAGTCCTTCAATTAGACCATTTGATCATCCCGTATATGATATATGGCTTAAAAAGTGTTATAGTTAAATAATTTTTTCATTGTCCAACCAACTAACATTAAAGTCTGAAGTTATGAATTTTTTATGATCTAAAAGTTTTTTATGAAGATCAATTGTTGTATGGATTCCATCTATGACGAATTCATCTAATGATCTTTGCATCCTTTGTATTGCTTCTGTTCTATTTCTTCCATGACAAATTAACTTACAAATTAAACTATCATAGTAAGGCGTCACCTTATATCCTTGATATATTGCACCATCAACTCTAGTTCTAAATCCCGACGGTTGGTGACACATATCTATTGTTCCAGGAGATGGTTGAAAATTTTTACTTGCATTTTCTGCATTAATTCTGCATTCAATAGCATGTCCTTTTGGACTGATATCTTCTTGTTTTAGAGCAGTTTCACCTGTGAATGCTATCCAAATTTGTTCTTTAATAATATCAATACCTGTCACAACTTCCGTAACAGGGTGTTCTACCTGAACCCTTGTATTCATTTCCAAAAAATAAAATTTGTTATTCTCGTAAATAAATTCTACTGTCCCTGCTCCTTCATATCCAATTTGACTTACCATTTTTACTGTTTTATCAAAAAGCTCTTTTCTTAATTCATTCGTTAGTACAGGACTAGGTGTTTCTTCGATAAGTTTCTGGTGTCTTCTTTGTACAGAACAATCTCTTTCATGCAGATGCACTGTTCGGTTTTTTCCTGATAAAATTTGAACTTCTATATGTCTTGGGTTTTTAAAAAATTTTTCAATATAAATTTCATCGTTTCCAAAAAATTTTTTCGCTTCAGATTTTGCTGTTAAAAATAATTCCTCGAATTCTTCTTCTTTATTTACTATTTTCATTCCTTTTCCACCTCCGCCGCCTGCGGCTTTTATAAGAACTGGAAAACCTATTTCTTTACTTATTTTTTTTCCTTCATCTATATCCTTAATACCTCCATTAGAACCATCGATTACAGGTAAACCATATTTTTTTGCAATTAGTTTTGCTTGAATTTTATCACCCATCATTCTAATTAATTTTGATGATGGACCAATAAATTTAATTTTATAATCTTCTAATATTTTTGCAAAATCTGAATTTTCTGATAAAAAACCATATCCGGGATGAACAGCTTCAGCATTTGTAAGTTCAATTGCCGACATTATTGATGGAATGTTTAAATAACTATTAGTTGGCTGATAAGGACCAACACATACACTTTCATCTGCCAATCTGACATGCATGCTATTTTTATCTACGTCCGAATGAATAGCGACCGTTGATATGCCCCATTCTTTACAAGCTCTAATTACCCTAACAGCTATCTCACCTCGATTAGCGATTAATATTTTTTTAAACATTACTCAAGGATTGCAATTTTTTGACCAAATTCTATAGGCTGTCCATCCTCAACACAAATTTCCTTAACGACTCCATCTGATGATGATGGTACATGATTCATAGTTTTCATTGCTTCAACAATCATAATGGTATCTCCTTTCTTGACTTTTTTTCCAACTTCAACAAATTTTTTTCCTCCCGGTTCAGGTGCAAGGTATGCAGTTCCTACTATAGGGCTTTTTATGACTATGCCTGATAATTCAATTTCTTTTTCAACAGATTTTTCTTTGTTATTAATCTCAATTCCTTTTAATGATTTTTTTAAATCTTCTAAAGTTTCTAATAACTTTATTATTATTTTTTTATCAATTTCCATTTTTAAGCAACTCTTGCATTGCATTTATGGCTAAAATATATCCATTTATACCAAAACCAAAAACACCACCAGTAACAACACCACTAATTAAGGAATTATGCCTAAATTCTTCTCTTTTATAGATATTTGATATGTGAAGTTCTATTATTGGTTTTTTAATAATACTTAAAGCGTCTCTTATAGCAACCGAGGTGTGTGTGTAAGCCCCAGCATTAATAATAATTCCATCATGATTAATTCTTGCTTCTTGAATAATATTAACTATTTCACCCTCAATATTCGATTGCTTCAATTCTAGGTTTATTTCCAGCTCTTTAGATCTATTGATACAAATTTTTTCTAAAAACTTATAATCCTCCTTACCATATTGAGATTGTTCTCTTTCTCCCAATAGATTAAGATTAGGACCGTTGATAATTAATATTTTACTCACAAAAACCTTATATTATATGAACAAAAGAAATAAAATAAAAATTACAGTTAATGGCAAACAAATGACTGTAAATTTAAAGTTTTCAATAAAAAATTTAATTGATAAGTTAAAAATGCCAATAAGCAAGGTAGCAATAGAAATTAATAGAGAAATAGTAAATAAAAAAAATATAAATAAAATAATTTTAAAAAAAGGAGACAGAATAGAGATTGTACATTTTATCGGAGGAGGCTAATGAAAAAAAAGGATCGATTATTTATAGCTAAAAAACAATTTATTTCCAGGTTGATAGTTGGTACCGGAAAATATAAAAATATGTCTCAATGTGCCAAAGCTATAAAGATTTCAGGCGCAGATATAGTAACAGTTGCTGTTAGAAGGGTAAATATAACTGACAAATCTAAACCTTTGTTAATGGATTATATAGATCCAAAAAAAATAACTTATTTACCAAATACAGCAGGATGTTTTACTTCTGAAGAGGCTTTAAGAACTTTAAGATTGGCTAGAGAAATCGGCGGGTGGAAACTAGTTAAATTAGAAGTTTTAGGAGATAAAAAAAATTTATTTCCAGATATGATTGAAACTTTGAAATCAACAGAAATACTTACTAAAGAGGGTTTTAAAGTTATGGTATATTGTAATGATGATCCTTTAATGGCAAAAAGACTTGAAGAATCAGGGGCGAGTGCAATAATGCCTTTAGCGGCACCTATTGGATCAGGATTAGGTATTCAAAATAAAATAAATCTAAAAATTATTAGAAAACAAACTAAGCTTCCATTAATTGTTGATGCTGGAATTGGTCAGGCATCTGATGCTGTTGAGGCTATGGAATTAGGTTGTGATGCAGTATTGATAAATACAGCAATAGCAAAAGCAAAAAACCCTTATGAAATGGCTGAGGCAATGAAATATGCAATAATTTCGGGAAGAAAATCTTATTTATCTGGAAGAATGCAACCTAATTTATTTGGGTCAGCTTCGACGACTAAAAAGGGTTTGATTTAATTTTTTTTTTTAAAATATTTTTTCTTTATAAATTTATTTTTTTTATAAATATTTTTTTTATAAATATTTTTTTGAGTTTTTTTATTAGTTGAAACTTTGTCAGTATTATTTACAATTTGTTGTAGGTCTTCAAAAAGTTCTACTTTATCTAAAACTTTTTTGGATTTTGATTTAAACTCAATTATATAATCTGAAAGATTTAAATCTTTATTTTTATTAATTTTTATTTTAATTTTATTCTTTTTTTCAAAGTAATTAACGTTATCTTTAAAGTTGTTTTCTATAAAATTTGATATCTTGTCATTAATATAAATATCTATAATTTTAGCGTTATTTTCTATAGCTTTTATCTCTATCATTTTTAAAATTTTTAAAGCAAAAGATTCATTAGTTAATTTAATAGACCATCTTACATTGCTTTCTCTTAATCTTTGTCTAGACATTTCAAGCAAACCAAAATTGCTTATTCTGCCTATTTGAATTCTAGCTCGGTCATTACGGCATTTTTCTTTTAATCTTCTTTCTACATGTTTTCTATTTCCAAAATTTAACATATCTATAAAATCAATTATAATTAAACCTGAAAGATCTCTTATCTTTATTTGCCTTGATATTTCCTCAGCTGCTTCAAGATTTGTATCTAAGGCAGTACTTTCTACATTTTTTTGTTTTATAGATTTGCCTGAGTTAACATCGATAGATATTAAAGCTTCAGTTGGGTTTATAACTAAATACCCACCAGAGTGAAGCTTAACTTCAGTTTTGAATATTTCAAAAAGTTTTTTTTCAATATTTTCTTTAAAAAAAAGTGGGACTTTCTCTCTATATTTTTTAACTTTTTTTAAGTGTTTCGGCATCATGAGTTTCATATAACTTTTAGCTTTTTGATATCCTTCATTGCCTTCAACAATTATATTTTGAGTTTCATCGTCAAACATATCTCTTATACTTCTTTTAATAATATCACTTTCTTGATGAATTAGAGATGGAGCTATAGAATTTATTGCATTTTCTTTAATGGCATTCCAAACATTTATTAGATTTTTTAGATCGCCTTCTATTTCATTTTTAGTTTTGTTGGATCCAGCGGTTCTAACAATTATTCCCATCTCTTTAGGAATTTCAATTTCATTTAGTATATTTCTTATTTTCTTTCTTTCTCCAGGATTAAAAATTTTTCTGGATATGCCTCCTCCTTTAGCAGTATTTGGCATAAGAACTATATACTTTCCTGCTACACTTATAAAAGTACTAAGAGCAGCTCCCTTAAGGCCTCTTTCATCTTTAAGCACTTGCACTAGTATAACTTGATTAGGTTTAATAACCTCTTGAATTTTATATCTCTTTGAAGGAAATCTTTTTTCATTGATTTTTTTATGATCATTTTCTTCTTCTACTTTTTCAACTGGATCACTTATTTTAATTTCATCATTACCTTCAAGTATTTGTTCTTCATTTTTTTCACTTTCTTTTGAAAGTTCTACTCTTACTTTTTCTTCTTCCTGTTTTATTTTTTCCAAATCACTTTGGGGTAATTGATAATAATCAGATTGAATATCGTTAAATGAAAGAAAACCATGCCTTTCTCTTCCAAAATCAACAAAAGCTGCTTGTAAAGATGGTTCTATTCTACTTACTTTTCCTAAAAAAATATTATTTTTTATTAATGTGTTGTTTTTACTTTCATATTCATAATCTTCGATATGATTATCATTTTTAAGTACAACTCTAGCTTCATTTGGATGCGATGCATCAATATATAAATTTTTTGGCATAATTTTTGATTTGTTTTCATAGGTTTATTTGTAAATTCGGTGCCATAACAATAACAAATTCATCAATTAAATTAAACTAAAATGAGCAATATTATAAAAAAAATTATAATTTTTTTTTCACTGATTTTTATAACATTTATAGTAGTAGTGATTTCTATTTTGTGGACATATTCAAATAAATTGCCTGATTTTAAATATTTAAAAAGCTACAAACCTTCAGTTTCTAGCAAGATGTATTCTGGAAATGGAATTTTAGTCAGTGATTTTTCTTCTGAAAAAAGAATATTTGTTCCTTTTAGTGCTATACCAATAAAAGTTATCAATTCTTTTTTATCTGCTGAAGATAAAAATTTTTTTAAACATCCTGGAGTAGATGCAAAAGGTGTAATCAGAGCAACTAAAAATAATATTTACAATATTTTAAAATCAAAAAGACTTGAGGGAGCTTCTACAATCACCCAACAGGTGGCAAAGAATTTTTTATTAACCAATGAAGTAAGCATTGATAGAAAAATCAAAGAGGCAATTTTAGCATTTAGGATAGAACGTGCTTTATCTAAAGAGAGGATTTTAGAATTATATTTAAACCAAATATATTTAGGAGAAGGTGCTTATGGAATCGCATCTGCTAGTCTTAGATATTTTGATAAACCAATAAGTGAACTGAATTATTCAGAGGCATCTTTATTGGCAGCATTACCAAAAGCACCAAGTAAATATAATCCATATAATAATAATAAATTAGCAAAATATAGAAGAAATCTTGTGATAAATAACTTACTTGAAAATTCATACATAACTAAAGATGAACATCAAAGATTAATTAAATCGGAAATAAAATTGAAAAAAAGAAAAAGAATTTTTCTAGAAGATGCTAGATATTATATCGAAGATGTAAGAAAAAGTGTAGTTGAAACATATAGTTTTGATAAAGTTTATAAACAGGGTTTTAATATTAAAACTCCGTTAGATTTAAATCTTCAAAATATTGCAACAAAAGCTTTAAGATTTGGTTTAGTAGATTATGATAAAAGAAAAGGTTGGAGAGGTCCTTTATTAAATAAAAAAATAAATAATTCTTGGAACGAGGGATTGGAAAATTTTTTTTTAGAAAAATCAATAAACTGGGAAATTGCAATTATAAAAAGAATAGACAAATTTGAAGCTGTTATAGAAACAAGAAATAAAAATTTAGGTATTATAAAGTATGAAGATATTAATTGGACAAGAAAAAATTTAGATCAACTATTTAAAATCGGTGACATTATTTATGTAAAAAAAATAAGCGAAGGCAATTACAGTCTTCGGCAACTACCCAAAGCAAATGGTGGTATAATTGTAATGGATCCTTACACTGGAAGAGTCTTAGCAATGTCAGGAGGTTTTAGTTTTAAAAAAAGTGAGTTTAATAGAGTAACTCAAGCTTTAAGACAGCCTGGGTCTGCATTTAAACCTTTTATTTATGCGCTTGCGTTAGAAAATGATTTTACTCCTTCAAGTTTAATATTGGATGCTCCAATTGTTTTAGATCAGGGAGAAGACTTAAAAATGTGGAAACCAGTAAATTATGGTAAAAAATTTTATGGCCCTTCAACATTAAGAACTGGAGTAGAGAAATCTAGAAATTTAATGACAGTTAGAATTGCGCTTGAACTTGGTGTCGATAAAATTGTTAAATTCTCAAAAAAACTAAATATTTATGACAATCCTGAAGAGATAATGTCAATTTCTCTTGGATCAGTAGAGACTACTTTGCTTAAAATTACATCTGCTTATTGCTCTTTTGTTAATGGGGGCAAATTAATAAATCCAATATTAATAGACAGAATACAGGACAGCGAAGGCGCAACCATATTTAATAGTGAAAAAAGGTTTTGTGAAAAGTGTGATAAAATTTCATATAAAGGCAGTCAAATTCCAAAAATAAAAAATAATTTTCAACAAATTTTTTCTCCTCAGACAGCATATCAAATGACATCAATTTTAGAAGGTGTTATCAAAAGGGGTACCGGAAAAGGAATAAAAGATTTAAAACTTCAGCTTGCAGGAAAAACAGGAACAACAAATAATAATACAGATACCTGGTTTATAGGATTTACATCTAATTTAGTAATCGGAGTTTACGTAGGTCATGATAAACCTGGAAGTTTGGGGAAATTTGAAACTGGATCAAAGACAGCTATGCCAATATTTAAAGAATTTGTTAAGAATACTGTAAACAATTATGAAGCTAGACCATTTAAAGTTGCAAAAGGGATAAAAATGATTGTTGTAGATGCTAAAACAGGAAAAAAAGCTAGTTTTACATCAAAGAAAACAATTATTGAGTCATTCAAGAAAGAAAAAATTGATAATGATTTAAATATTGATATTGATGATTTACATTATAAAGTTTCAAAAAATAATATTTTAAAGTTTTATTAATGGAAAGCGATATAGAAAATCACAAGTTAGAAATTGATAATATCAATCAAAGAATTAAGGAGTTTCTTTGAAAAGCAAAAGATTGAAAAAAAACTAGACAGTTTAAATTATAAAATTCAAAAACCTGATTTTTGGAAAAATAAAATAAAGGCCGAAAAAGATTTAAAGGAAAAAAAGAACTATGAAAGTTTGATTAATTCTTTTAAACAATCACAAAAAGAATCTCTAGATTTGTATGATATTTTTCTTTTAGCTTCTGAGGAAAATAATAAAACTATTCTTAGTGAAACATTAATTAATTTTAAAAAATTAAAAGAGTTATTAAAAAAATTAGAAATTAAATGTTTTTTATCGAATGAAAATGATATTTTAGATTGTTATTTAGAATTTCATGCCGGCGCCGGCGGAACTGAAAGTCAAGATTGGGCTGAAATGCTAAGGAGAATGTATATGAAATGGGCTATGAATAAAGGATATATTTCAGAATTAATAAGCGAACATAAAGGTGATGAAGCAGGCATCAAATCATCAGTAATTAAAATTTCTGGTGATTATACATATGGTTTCTTAAAATCAGAGTCTGGAATACATCGTCTAGTAAGAATTTCTCCTTTTGACTCTGGAGCTAGAAGACACACAAGTTTTGCAAGCGTTTGGGTTTATCCTGTTATTGATGAAAATATAAATATAGAAATTAATGATAAGGATTTAAGAGTCGATACTTATAGATCGAGTGGAGCTGGTGGTCAGCATGTAAATACCACTGATAGCGCAGTCAGAATCACACATATTCCAACAAAAATTGTGGTACAATGCCAAAATGAAAGATCACAACATAAAAATAAAGAAACATGCATGAATATGTTAAGAGCAAGACTTTACGAATACGAAATGCAAAAAAAAGAAAAAGAAACTAAAGATCTTGAAAGCTCAAAATCTGATATTGGATGGGGGCATCAAATTAGATCTTACGTTTTGCATCCTTATAGAATGATAAAAGATAATCGAACTAATTATGAAAGTTCTAGTCCTGATAAGGTTCTAAATGGAAATCTTGACGAATTTTTAGAAAGTTCATTATATAAACTAAATTTATAAATTTTTTAAAAATGGCTAAATATAAAAAATCCTCAAATAAATTATTAAAAATTGGACTATTATTTAGTTTATTTATTATAATTTCAATTTTTTTATCGATTTTTTACTTAAGTAACTATGGAATTAAAACTACAAAATTTAATAATTTAATTTTAGAAAGAATTATAAAAATAGATCCTAGATTATCCGCAGAATTAAAAGATGTTTTTTTAAAATTAGATTTAAATAACAAAGAAATTAATGTTAATACAAAAAACACAGTAATTTCACTTGAAAAAAATTCAATTAATTTTTCTGATATAAATATTAAAATAGATTTAATTTCAGTCTTAAAAAACAAACCAATTCTTAAAAGTACAGAAATAGAGACAAAGGAAAATTCAATAAAAAATATTTTTAAATTTGTAAATTCATACAAATTTAATGTTCCTTTATTTATCATTTTCACAAGAATTGAAGAAGGTTCAATTTTAGTTAATGCAAAAATTAATTTTGATAAAAATGGGAAAATTGATTCAGACTATAAAATAATTGGTAGAGTTAATAATAGTAAATTCAAATTATTCAACAATGAAACGATTAGTAACATTAATTTTCATTTTGATTTTTTTGATAATAATTTCAATTTTAAAGAAATAAACTTAGAATATTTAAAAACAAACCTAAATTCAAATATTATCAAAGTAACAAAAAATAATAATAATTTTGATGTTAAAGGAGACGTAAATAATAAAAGTAATTCAATTGATTTAAACAAAATATTAAGCCTAGTGAATATTAAACTAGATTTTATCGATAACAAAAAAATTAATATTGAAACTAATAATAATTTTGCTTTTGTGATAAATGATAAAAATAAAGTTAAAAATCTTTCAATTTTTTCCAACTTAAATTTTAAAGAATTATATTTTAATAAAAAGTACAAGAGTTTAATTTATTTAGAAAATGGAAATATAAAGACAGAATATTCCAATAATAATTTATCTATTGATTTAAAAAGTAAATATTCATTTATTGATGACGATAAAAATTATAATAAAGCAAAAGATGAAATTAATTTAAAAATAGTCAAAAAAGATAAGGATTATTTTATCGTAGAAGGTGACTTTAAAAACAAAAAGAAATCTTTAGAATCAAAGGTTTTGTTTGATATGGCTGGTATTAAAGATGATTTATTATCAGACAAAAAAATATCAATTGAGTCCGACAATAAATTTGCTTTTAAAATTAATAATAAAAAAAATATAAAAGACTTAGAGATCAGATCAAATTTAAAGTTCGATAAAATATTTTTAAACGAAAAATATAAGAGTTTAATTTATTTAGAAAATGGAAATATAGAAACATTATATACTAATAATAATTTATCAGTCAAATTAGATAGCAAATATTCTTTTGTGAACGAAAGAAATAATTTACCTGATAGTAATAAAGATAATTTGAAATTAAATATCTATAAAAAAAAAAATGAAGACTATTTATTAGAAGGTCATATTAATAATAAAAAAAGGAAAATAGACTCAAATATATTATTTAGTTTATTAAATATTAAATATGATAATATTACTAGTGAACAAGTAAGTATAGAGTCAAATAATAAATTTTCTTTTAAAATAGATAAAAATGAAAAAATACAAGATTTAAAAATTAAATCAAAATTAAAGTATGATAAATTAAATTTAAGTTATAAGTCGGACAGGATAAAAAAATATTTGACCAATTATAATAATTTAATTTATACAAAAAATGGAGATATATCTTTAGATTATTATAACAACACACTCTCAATTAAAGGTACCAGTGAATATTCATTAGATAAAAAATTTGATAATTTTAAATTCGATATTAAAAAAAATAAAAATGAATATAAATTTGATACAGTTATAGAAATAAATAACAATCCTATATCTTTAAAAGCAATTAATTATAACAAGAAAAAAAATGTTTTTTCTAGTGCAATAATAAAAGGAGAATATTTTGAAGATGAAGGAGTTAACATCAACCAAATAAAGTTTAATGAAAATGATAATTTTTTTGAGATAATTAATTTACAATTAGATAAAGATTTAAAAATAATAAATATTGATGAAATTAAAACAAGTTTTGAAAATATTGAAGGCTTATCAAATAACATTAAATTTTTTAAAAAAAATAATGATTATAATTTAAAAGGAAGTTCTTTTGATTTCTCGAATTATTTAAATGAAATATTAAAAAGTAAAAATGATAAACAAATATTTGATAGATTTAAAAATCTAAATACATCGTTAAATGTTGATATTGATAAAGTTTATTTAAGTAATAAAAGTTATTTAACTTATTTAAATGGAGAGCTGCATTTTAAAAATAATAAGATTACCGAAGCAAAATTAAATTCAAATTTCCCAAAAGGTGGAAATTTTTTTTTTTCGATAAATTCTAAAAATAATCAAAAAATAACTACTTTATACTCGGAAAACGCCGAACCTTTTGTTCAAAAGTTTAATTTTGTTAAAGGATTTACTGAAGGTAGAATAGATTTTAATTCTATAAAAAGTAACAATATATCAAATTCAACAATTAAAATTTATAATTTTAAATTAAAACAAGTTCCTTTGCTTACAAAGCTTTTGTCATTAGCTTCTCTCCAAGGTATTGCCGATCTAATGACTGGTGAAGGAATAAGATTTGATGAGTTGGAAATGAGCTTTAAAAATGAGAAACAATTAATGATAATTAACGAAATGTATGCAATTGGACCAGCAATTTCTATATTAATGGAAGGATATGTGGAAAAAGATAAATTAGTAAGTCTTAGAGGAACTTTAGTTCCAGCAACTACAATAAATAAATCAATTGCTAAAATCCCACTACTTGGTGGAATTCTTGTAGGTAAAAAAGTAGGTGAGGGAGTATTTGGAGTTAGTTTTAAAATAAAAGGACCACCTAAAAATTTAAAAACATTAGTAAATCCAATAAAAACTTTAACCCCGCGATTCATAACTCGCACACTCGAAAAACTAAAAAAAAGCTAATTAATAATTTTAAAATGTTTTTTTTTTCCTAGGGAAAGTTTTATAAATTTTTTATCTTTAAATAATTGATTATCTATAATTAATTTTTCATCAGTAATTAATTGATTGTCAACTTTAACAGCATTAGATTTAATCAATCTTCTAATTTCACTTTTAGAAATGTCTTTAGCAACGTAAGAAATAAGTTCAACAATATTTTTATTAAATATATTTGTGTGCATTTTAATACTAGGTAAGTTTTCACCTGTAGAATTTTCTTTAAATGTATTTTTAGCTAGTTTTTCTGCTTCACTAGCTTTTTTATCACCATGTAACATCGCAGTTGCTTTGTTAGCAAGTAATACTTTTTGTTCATTAATATTAATTTCTTTAATTTTTTCTATTTCACTTATTGAAATATCTGTAAACATTTTCAAAAATTTAATTACATCTCTATCGTCAGTATTTCTCCAGAATTGCCAATAGTTATATGTAGATAACATTTTTTCATCTAACCAAATTGCTCCTTTTTCAGTTTTACCCATTTTTGCACCGGATGCTAAAGTTATTAATGGAGTAGTAAGACCATATGCTTGTTTACCAGAATGTCTTTTAATTAATTCAACGCCATTTACTATATTGCCCCATTGATCCGACCCACCTATTTGCATTATACAATTTTTGAACTTATTAAGTTCAAAAAAATCATAAGCTTGTAAAATCATATAATTAAATTCCATATAACTTAATGATTGTTCTCTTTCTAAACGTAACTTAACGCTATCAAAGCTTAACATTTTATTAATAGTAAAATGTTTGCCTATTTCTCTTAAAAATTTTATGTAATTTAATTTGCTAAGCCATTTATAATTATTAACAAATATTGGTTTAGTTTTTGGATTTTTTGATTTGAGATAAATTTTAAAGACTTTCTTAATATTTTTAATATTTTTATCTATTTCCTTTTCTGATAAAATTTTTCTCGTTTCTTCTTTTCCAGACGGATCACCTATACGAGTGGTACCCCCGCCTAATAAAACTATAGGCTGGTGTCCATGCTTTTGTAAAAGTCTTAAACACATTATTTGGAGTAAACTACCGACATGCAGACTTGGAGCCGTACAATCAAAACCTATATAAGCTCTAATTTTTTTATTATTCATCAATGCGCTCAGTTCTTCATAATTCGTGCATTGATTAAAATAATGTCTTTTTTTAAATTCAATTAAGAACGAATTTTCCATATTTTTAAAATCAGTGTATTATCAATATACTTTATTTAAATTAATTGAAAAATATATATGAATAAAAACTATTACAGCCTAGGTTTAATGAGCGGAACTTCAATGGATGGAGTTGATGCTTCGATTATTTGGTCTAATGGAAAGGCTGAATATAAAGCAATTCTAGACAAATATTTTGAATATCCTAACATTATTTATAGAAATTTAACAAAACTTAGGGATAAAATAAAAAGTTCAAAAGACTTAAAAAAGTATCAGAAAAAAATAAAATCTGTAGAAAAAGAAATTACAATATTTCACGCTAATTTAGTAAACAAGATTCTTAAAAAAACAAAATTAAATATAGATTTTATAGGATTTCATGGTCAGACTATTTATCATAATGCTGAAAAAAAAATTTCAAGACAATTAGGGGATGCCAGACTTTTATCAAGATTGACTAAATTAAATGTAATTAATGATTTTAGACAACAAGATTTGAAAAATGGAGGCCAAGGTGCCCCTTTAACACCAATATTTCATCAATTAATTGCTAAAAAAAAAAAAAATTAAATTACCAGTAAATTTTTTAAATTTAGGTGGAATAGCAAATATTACTAGAATATTAAATTATAAACCAAGAGGTTTACTTAGTTATGATGTAGGACCAGGAAACTGTTTAATTGATTTATGGATTAGAAAAAAAACAAAAAAAAAATTTGATTACAACGGATCAATAGCCAGTTCAGGAAAAGCCAATAAATCAATTATAGATTTAATGCATTTAAATTTGATTAAAAAAAATTCTTTAAAATATGTAAAACATAAACTTTCATTAGATATAAAAGATTTTAATTTAACTAAAGATTTTGAAAAATTGTCATTAGCTGATGGAGCAGCTACATTGACTGAATTTACTTCTAAAACATTAGATTCTTTTATAAAAAATGTAAATAGAGATGAAGAAAAAATAATTTTATGTGGTGGTGGAAGAAAAAATAAATTTTTAGTCAAAAAATTAAAAAAAAAAATTAATGTAAAATTAATTGATAGTTATGGAATTGGTGGCGATTTTGTGGAGTCCCAGGCATTTGCTTATCTTGCTATTAGATCTTATCTGAAATTACCAATTTCTTATCCAGAAACAACTGGATGCAAAAAACCAAACACTGGAGGTAAATTAGTAAAAAATTTTTAGTATAATGCTGTTTCTTTTTTTATATATTTATTAAGAGATTTAATTAAAGCAATATCCGCTTTTGAAAAAAAATGATTAGCTTCAGCTATTGAATCGAATTCAACTTTAATCCCCTTCTGAGAGCTTAATCTTTTATTTAATTCATTAATATGATCTACAGGAACTAATTCATCTTTTTTTCCATAGATCATAATTCCAGAAGTCGGACACGGAGAAAGAAAAGAAAAATCATATACATTCGGTTGTGGAGAAATTACTACAAAACGATTTATTTCTGGTCTTCTCATCAATAGTTGCATAGCAATTAATGAACCAAATGAAAATCCAGATATCCAACATTGTGAATTATCAAAATTTTCTCTTTCTAGCCAATCGAGAGCTGCGGCAGCATCAGCAAGTTCGCCTTGACCGTTATCAAATTCACCATCACTTTTTCCAACTCCTCTAAAATTTACTCTACACACAGAAAAATCATTATCGACAAAAGTTTGAAATGTATCAACTACAATTTTATTATTCATTGTACCTCCATATTGAGGATGAGGATGTAATACCAAAGCTATTGGTGAAGTATTTTTTTTACTTTTAAAATATTTTGCTTCCAATCTTCCAGCTGGTCCCGGAATAAAAATTTCGACTATTTTATTATCTGTCGATGCCATTGATAATTAATCTCAAAAAAAAATTATGTTTTTCTATCAAAATTAAGCGACAAAATGCAAGTTTTAAAAATATATTTAATCTTGACTATTTTAGTCGGGTATATATAAGGCCCAAGAATTGCGGAAAACATGAAATTATCAAGTAAAGGCAGATACGCCGTTATGGCTCTTGCAGATCTTGCAAAGTTTGATCCAAGAGAACCTGTTTCTTTAAGAGATATATCTTTAAGACAAGGTATTTCTCTCGTTTATCTTGAACAGTTATTTTTAAAGCTAAAAAAAAATAAAATTGTAAATAGCATTAGAGGAAATAAGGGTGGGTATGTTTTAACAAAAGAAGCAGGAGAAATAAAAATTTCAGATATTTTTTATGCAGTAGAAGAAAAAGTTAAAACAATAGGTTGTGAAAAACATTCCAAAAAAGGATGTAACGGCAAATCTACTAAATGTATAACTCATAATTTATGGGACGAGTTAGAAATTTATATAAATGAATTTTTTAAAAAGAAAAACCTTGGAGATTTAGTTAGCAAAAATGAAAGCAGATTTTAAATGAGAGAAAAAGAATTAGAAAAGTTAAAAGATTATAAATATGGTTTTACTACCGATATTGAAAATATTAAATCCCCAAAAGGATTAAATGAAGAAGTTATTAAATTTATTTCCAATATAAAAAAAGAACCTGAATGGATGCTAAAATGGAGACTAAAAGCTTTTGAAAGGTTAAAACATCTTAAAGAACCAGACTGGCAAAAACCAAAATTTCCTAAAATAGATTATCAAGATATTTATTATTATTCTGCACCAAAAAGTGCATCAGAAAAACCTAAAAGTTTAGATGAACTTGATCCCAAACTTTTAGAAACATATCAAAAACTTGGAATACCTTTGCAGGAACAAAAAAGATTAAATAATATAGCGGTCGATGCTGTATTCGATTCTGTTTCTGTTGCAACAACATTTAAAGATAAACTTACCGAGAAAGGAATTATTTTTTGTTCAATTTCGGAAGCAATTCAAAAGCACCCTAAATTAGTAAAGAAATATTTAGGATCCGTAATTCCAGTAACCGATCATTATTTTGCAACTTTAAACTCTGCAGTATTTACCGATGGTTCATTTGTTTATATTCCTAAAAATGTAAGATGCCCAATGGAGTTATCAACTTATTTTAGAATTAATGCTTCAGATACAGGACAATTTGAAAGAACTCTAATTATTGCTGATAAGGGAAGTTATGTAAGTTATCTTGAAGGTTGCACCGCTCCTATGAGGGATGAAAATCAATTGCATGCAGCAAATGTGGAACTAATAGCATTAGATGATGCAGAAATAAAATATTCAACAGTTCAAAATTGGTATCCAGGGGATAAAGATGGCAAAGGAGGCATTTATAATTTTGTAACAAAAAGAGGATTATGTAAGGGTAAAAATTCAAAAATTTCTTGGACACAAGTAGAAACTGGTTCTGCAATAACATGGAAATATCCAAGCTGTATCTTACAAGGCGATAATTCAGTAGGAGAATTTTATTCTATAGCAATAACAAACAATTATCAAAAAGCAGATACTGGAACTAAAATGATCCATATTGGAAAAAACACAAAGAGTAAGATTATTTCAAAAGGCATATCTGCTGGATTTGCAGACAATACTTATAGAGGTTTAGTAGATATTTTTCCAAAAGCAAAAAAAGCTAGAAATTTTACACAATGTGACTCATTGTTAATGGGTAATCAATGTGGGGCACATACAGTTCCTTATATAAAAAATAGAAATTCAGACTCGAATATTGAGCATGAAGCAACAACTTCAAAAATAAGCGAAGATCAACTTTATTATTGTCAACAACGAGGTTTAAATTCCGAGGAATCTGTTAGTTTAATAGTAAACGGTTTTTGTAAAGATGTTTTACAACAATTACCCATGGAATTTGCTGTAGAAGCTCAAAAATTGGTTGGGATCAGTTTAGAAGGAAGTGTCGGTTAATTTAAATGCTAGAAATAAAAAATCTAAAAGCTGGTATTGAAAAAAATAACATATTAAATGGATTAAGTTTAAATATTAAAGCAGGGGAAGTTCATGCAATTATGGGACCCAACGGTTCAGGAAAAAGCACACTATCAAATATATTATCTGGAAAAACGGGTTATGAAGTATCAGGTCAAATTAAATTTGAAAATAAAAGTTTGTTTGATTTAGGTATAGAAGAGAGAGCTCATAAGGGAATATTTTTAGCTTTCCAATATCCTCTGGAGATACCTGGGGTAAATACTAACATATTTCTAAAAACATCATTAAACGCAATAAAAAAAGCTAGAGGAGAAAAGGAATTAGATGCACTTGAATTTTTAAAGTTAGTAAAAAAAAAAGCTGAAGAATTAAAAATTGATCAACAAATTTTAGCAAGACAATTAAATGTTGGTTTTTCAGGTGGAGAAAAAAAGAAAAATGAAATATTGCAAATGTCAATTTTAAATCCAAAACTTTCAATATTAGATGAAACAGACTCTGGCTTAGATATAGATGCATTAAAAATAGTATCAAAAGGAGTTAACTCTTTAAGAAAAAAAGAAAATTCTTTTTTAATAATTACTCATTATCAAAGACTATTAAACTACATTAAACCAGATTTTGTTCACGTTTTAATGAATGGAAAAATTGTAAAATCAGGAGGATTTAATCTTGCGTTAGAACTTGAAAAGAAAGGTTATGAAAATATTATTTAAATGCAAACTTTAAAGTCGGATTTTAATAAAACTATTTTAGATTTAAAACTATCCAAAGAAAATTTAGATAATAGAAAATCTAGTCTTAATTTTTTTTTAAAAGAAGGTTTGCCTGGTAAAAAAAAAGAGGATTGGAAATTTTCTGATTTACAAAAAATACTAACAAAAAATATTAAAAACTTAAGATTTTTTAACAATGCTTTAAAAATAAATATTAAATATGAAAAAATCTTAAAAAAATTTGATCATAATAAAATTATTTATTTTAATGAAAATATTGCTGATATCGATTTTAGTTTTGAAAATAAAAATAAAATAAAAATCAAAAGGAAAAAAAATAGTAAATTATTAATGAATAAAATAAATTCATTAATCTATCTTAATCACGCATTTTTAAATGATTATATAAATATAGAGATTGAGAAAAATTATAATTTTAAAAAACCCTTGATTATCTATCATTTTGTTGACAAAAATTATAAGTCACAAAATATTAACCAAAGAATAGATATAAAAATTAATAATAATAGTTCTCTCGTTTTAATAAACTTATACGATGAAAATAAAAATAATAATTTTGTAAATAAGATTCAAAAATTTTACTTATGTGAAAATTCTATACTTAAATTATACAGCATGGATTTAAAAAAAACTCCAGAAGTAAAATATATTTATACTGATGTTGATCAAGAAAAAAATAGTTTGTTTGAAAAATTTGTTTTTTCTAGTGGTTCTCAATTTTCTAAAAATGAAGTTCACTGCAATTTAAGAGGAAAGTATTCATCTGCATTTATAAACGGAATAATAAAACTTTCAGATGATCGTCATCATGAACTTAGAACAATAATTAATCATTTATCTGAAAACACAAAAAGTTATCAACTGATCAAAGGTATATTAAACGTTAAATCAAAAGGTGTTTACCAAGGTAAAATATTTGTTGATAAAATTGCCCAAAAAACTGACGGATATCAATTAAGCAAAGCTTTATTATTAAAAGATGAAGTTGAATTTGATGCAAAACCTGAATTAGAAATTTATGCAGATGATGTAAAATGTTCACATGGTTCAACGTCAGGAAATCTTGATGAAGATTCCATTTTTTATTTGATGAGTAGAGGACTTTCAAAAAATGATGCAAAAAAAATTTTAATCGAGGGTTTTATGATTGAAGTTGTAGAAAAAATAACTGATGAAAATGTCAAAAGGCTTTTTAAAAATATACTAGATTTAAAATAATGAATATATCCGAAATTAAAAAAGAATTTCCAATATTTAACAATAAAGTTCAGAATAATGATCTTGTATATTTGGATAGCGCAAACTCAGCGCAAAAACCACAGGCTGTAATTGATAGAGTTTATGATTTTTATACTAAAGAATTTTCTAATGTTGGTAGAAGTGTTCATTATTTAGCGGTAGTTGCTACTAATCTTTATGAAAATACTAGAGCTTCAGTGCAAAAATATATAAATGCTAAGGACAAAAATGAAATTGTTTTTACAAAAGGTGCTACGGAAGCAATAAATCTTGTTGCAAACACTTTTGGACAAAAATTTCTAAAAGATGGAGATGAAGTTTTAATCACTGAATTGGAACATCATTCTAATTATGTGCCTTGGCATTTTTTAAGGCAATCAAAGAATATTAAAATAGAGTTTGCCGAAATAAATACAGATGGTGAAATAACTTTAGAAAGCATAGAAAAGAAAATTTCAAAAAAAACTAAAATAATTGGGATAACGCATTTATCAAATGTTACAGGTGCGATTTTACCAGTAAAAGAAATTGTCAGTTTAGCACATTCAAAGGGTATTCCAGTTATAGTAGATGGTTGTCAAAGTGCTCCACATTTAAAATTAGATATGCAGGACTTGGATTGTGATTTTTATGCAATTTCTGGTCATAAGATGTATGGACCTACTGGTATTGGAATACTATATGCTAAAAAAAAGTGGTTAGAAGATTTGCCTCCTTATCAAGGTGGAGGTGGAATGATAAAAGAAGTAAAAAAAGAAGGAATTTCTTTTGGAGATTTGCCCAATAAATATGAAGCTGGAACAATGGCTACAGCACAAGTTATAGCATTCAACGAGTCTATAAAATTTTTAGAAAAAATAGGAATTGAAAATATCCAAAAACATGAAACAGAACTAATTGATTATGCTGTTGAAACTCTAAAAAAAAATAATTCAGTAAAAATAATAGGAAATCCAAAAAATAGGGGAGGAGTTTTATCTTTTACAATGGATGGAATTCATGCGCATGATATATCAACTATCTTAGATGAAGATGGTGTAGCTATAAGAGCAGGACATCATTGTTGTCAAATACTACATGAAAAATTAGGAATTGCTGCAACTGCAAGAGCTTCATTTGGTGTTTACAATACCAAAGAAGATATTGACCAATTAAACATATCTATCAATAAATGTAAAAAAATATTTAATTTAAAATGAATTTAAAAGAGCTATATCAAGAAATAATTTTGGATCATGGCAAAAATCCAAGAAACTTAAGAAAAACCGACAAATATAATAAAGAAGCAAAAGGTCATAATCCTCTATGTGGTGATAATGTTCATATTTATGTAAAATTAAGTGAAACCAAAAAAGTTGAAGATATATCATTTGAAGGAAGTGGTTGTGCAATTTCTATGGCATCAGCATCAATTTTAACGGATTTAATAAAAGGAAAAGAAGAAAATGAAATTACAGAAATAGTAGATGATTTTTTAGATATGATTAAAGAAAAGGATGAATTAAATAATAATATTTTAAAAGATGATGAAAAAACAAAGCTTATGTGTTTGTCAGGTGTTAAAAAATATCCAATGAGAGTTAAATGTGCAACACTTTCCTGGCATACATTGTTGTCAGCTTTAAATAATTTTGATAATAAAGGGATAGAAACAAAAAATCATAAATAATATGGGTTTAGATCAATTAAGTGAAAGAATTAAAAATCTGAAAAAGAAGAAAAAAGATGAATATCAACAAAATGATAAAAAAATAAAAACTACATTAAAAGATAAAGTAATAGAAGTTATAAAAACAATTTATGATCCTGAAATTCCAGTAAATATTTACGAATTGGGATTAATTTATGAAATAATAACTAAGGACAGTCATGTGAAAGTCAAGATGACATTGACTACTCCAAATTGTCCAGTCGCAGAAAGTTTGCCCAAAGAGGTAAAAGATAGTATAATGGAAATCAAAGAAGTAAATAAAGTTGATCTTGATTTAGTCTGGGATCCACCTTGGGATAAATCAATGATGTCTGAAGCTGCAAAATTGGAATTAAATTTATGACAAAACAAATTATTGCTTTAAGTGAAAATGCTGCAAAAAGAATAAAGGAAATCATGTCTGCTGCGAAAAATGATTCTATTGGAGTTAGAGTAGGAGTTAAATCTGGAGGATGTGCAGGAATGTCTTACATTATGGAATATACAAAAAACATAAATCCAAACGATGAAATTATTGAAGATAAAGGAGTCAAAGTGTTCATTGACCCTGCTGCAGTTATGTATCTTTTAGGTACAGAAATGGATTATAAGAAAGAGCAATTTTCATCATCTTTTGTTTTTAATAATCCCAATGAAACCGAACGTTGCGGATGTGGAGAATCTTTTAAAATTTAATATTATTATTATGCATAGCAGAATTGCAAATAATGCATACCTGTGGTAAGATTCGCTATATGAATAAATTTGAACACAAAAATTTAATGAATAATGCCAAAAAGAACGCGAAAAGAAAATCTTTTTTCAGATCTTTAATTAAACCAGTACAAGCTGGAGCCCATGGCACTCTTAACTATGTTGTAAAAAAAGGTTCAGGAAAAAATAAGATAGCTTCTAAAAAACAATAACCTTTTTTAATTACTATAGTACATTTCAAATTCAATTGGGTGAGGAGTATGTTCAAAGTTATGTATTTCTTCAAATTTTAATGCAATGTAGGCATCTATTTGATCATCTGTAAATACATTTCCTTGTTTTAAGAAATCCCTATCTTTATCTAAATTTTCCATTGCCTCTCTCAATGACCCGCAAACTGTAGGGACTTTTTTAACTTCTTTTTCTGATAAAGCATATAAATCTTTATCAAAAGATTTTCCTGGATCGATTTTATTTTTTATTCCATCGAGTCCTGCCATTAGCATAGATGCAAAAGTTAAATAAGGATTTCCAGAAGCATCTGGGAATCTTATTTCACATCTTGCTCCTTTTTTATTTAAAGTGATAGGAATTCTACAAGATGCAGATCTGTTTCTTGCTGAATAAGCAAGTAAAACTGGTGCTTCAAAACCAGGAATTAATCTTTTATAACTATTTGTTGTAGCATTTGAGAAAGCATTGATTGCTTTTGCATGTCTTAATATTCCACCGATATAATAAAGTGCGGTCTGAGACAAACCTGCATATTTGTTTCCTGAAAAAACCGGAGTTTTTCCTTTCCATATAGATTGGTGAGTATGCATTCCTGACCCATTATCACCTTTTACAGGCTTTGGCATAAAAGTTGCCGTCTTTCCAAATGAATGTGACACCATTTGAACAACATATTTATAAAGCTGAATATTGTCAGCTTGATTTACTAAGGTACTAAATAACATTCCTAACTCATGCTGACTTGGAGCTACTTCGTGGTGATGTTTTTCAACTGTAATTCCAACATCTCTTAAACCTTTTAAATATTCTCCTCTAATATCTTGCGCACTATCAACTGGCGGTACAGGGAAATAACCTCCTTTTATTCCTGGTCTGTGTGCCATATTTCCATTATCATATTTTTTTCCTGAATTATATGGTCCTTCCGAGCTATCTATAGAAAAACCAATCTCATTCATTTCATTTTTAATTCTTACATCATCAAAAACAAAAAATTCAGGTTCTGGACCAAAATATGCCTTATCACCTATTCCAGTTTTTTTTAAATAAGCTTCGGCTTTTTTAGCAATTCCTCTAGGATCTCTTTCATAAGAATTTTTATTAACCGCATCGAAAATATCACAAAATAAAATTAGAGTATTGTGGGAAGTAAAAGGATCTACCACTTTTCTACTTAGGTCAGGTTTTAATATCATGTCAGATTCATTTATTGCTTTCCAACCAGCAATTGAGGAACCATCAAAAAATACACCATCATTTAGCATTTCTGCGTCAAGCGTAGTAGCATCCATAGTTAGATGTTGTAATTTTCCTCTTGGATCTGTAAATCTTAAATCAACGTATTCAATGTCTTTATCTTTCATTAATTTTAAAACATTCTTAGCGCTCATTATTTCTCCTTTTAAAATTTTGTTACAGTTTATTTAACTATAAAAAATTAATAATAAATACTTATAATATAAATAACACCTATGCATTTTTTACATATATAGTAAGTTAAAAAACTTAATTTTTTATCAATTTTTGGTGGAAATATGAGCTTATTAGACAAGGAACCAGTTAAAAGAGTTGAAAAAGTATTAAAAGATTTTGATAATTCTTTAGCTGTTATTGAATTAGCAAGCTCTGCGCGTACAGCTCTTGATGCTGCAAATTCTCTTAAATGTGAAGTAGGAGCAATAGTAAAAAGTCTATTATTTAAAACTGAAGACAAATTTCTTTTATGTTTGGTTTCTGGGGATAAAAGATGTTCTTTAAATAAATTAAAGAAAATAACTAAAATAAAAGATATTAGTATGGCCTCACCAGAAGATGTAAAAGATCAAACAGGATATACAATTGGCGGAGTATCACCTGTTGGTCATTTAAATAATTTAAATATTTTTATTGATATTTCTTTAAAAAGATTTGCAAATATTTTTGCTGCAGCAGGTCATCCTAATTGTGTATTTAAAATAAATTTTCAGAATCTTCAAAAAATTACTAATGGTGAAATAGAGAATATTGTTGAATGAAAAGTCCAAAAACATTCGACTATTTTTTGTTAACCTTATTAGCTTTAATATGGTCTTCAGCTTTTTTTAATATTAAAATTGCTACTTATTCATATAGTCCAGTTATGATTGCTTTTCTAAGAATTTTTTTTGGTGCTATACCTGTCATTGGCATATCTTTATTTAAAAAAATAAAAATTGAGGCTTTTTCAAAAGAATGGTATTGGTTTGCATCAATTGGTATAGTAAATCTTGTTATACCATTTTTTTTAATTGCTTATGGGGTACAAAAAGTTCAAAGTAATTTAGCAGCAGTTTTAATGGCAACAACACCCTTGAGCGCAACGGTACTTGCTCATTTTTTTGTAGAAAAAGAAAAAATTAATTACATTAAAATTTTTGGTGTTCTTATTGGTTTTTCAGGAATAGTTTTTCTTTTTTCAGATAATATTTTAATTAATGAAAATAATTTTAAATTTGCTCTTTTGATTTTGGTTGGTTCAACCTTTTATGTAATTGGAGGATTAATGACTTTAAGAATTAGCAATAAAGAAAATGAAAATGTAACTTCATCAATCTTGATATGGGCAACAATATTCATTTTACCATTAAGTTTAATTGTTAATTATTTTAATCCTTCAAGCGCTTTTGCTTTTATACAAGACATACATTTTTCACATAGAATAGATTCTACAATTGCGGTGATTTATTTGGGTATTATTCCAACAGGTATTGCTTGGTTAATTAGATTTAAAATATTAAAAAAAAATGGTTTAGTTTTTCAGGCACAAGTAGCTTATTTAATACCCATTTTCGGGGTAATTCTTGGTTATATTTTTTTAAAAGAATTAATTACTTCAAAAGTAATAGTAGCTCTTATAGCAGTTATAATTGGAATTTATTTAGTACAAAAATCAAGCAAGATAAATATTACTTCAACTTAAATATAATTTTTTTATAATTATAAAAAATAAAAATAAATATTTGCAAACTTAACCATTGAAAAATAAATAAAAACCTGACCCACCATTTTCCATGCCATGGATGGTCAACATGAGCATTTCTTTGATTATGCAAGTATCCAAAAGGGAAAGGAATATCATTTAATCTATATTTGTAGGCTTGATTATAAATATTAATTGTTCCATTGAGTTTAATTTTTCCATCTGGCAAATATGTTATTATTTGCTTTGATTTATTTTCTAAATGTATTCCAGGTATCGTAATTAGCTTGTAAGGAGTTAATTTATTTCTGAATTTTTTTAATATTTTTGGTCCTTGAAATAATTCGTCTTTAAAATTAGTTGTAGTTTGTTGGCTATAATAAAGAAAAGTATCGCTAATTGTATAATGTGGTATTCCTTGAGTTAAGATTCTTGATCCAAATATGTGAACTATTATAAAAATTGTAATTAATAATTTTTTTTTTTGATCAATTATAATTTCGATCACAATTGCAACTAATATTAAATGCCAAATAAAAAACCATAATAACATTCTATCACTATCATCACCCCCAATAGTTGAGAGAATGATTGATATTAATATTACAGAATAAAAGAAATTTTTTTGTTTAGTGCTTAGAATATTTAATTTTGAAAAAATTTTTTTTCTAAATTTTTTATCTAAAAAAACATATACGAAAATAAAGAAAAAAGCCCCGTAAGCATAATAATAAGTATAAATAAATTCGAATGGGTTTGAATGAAAATATAAAAATTTAAGTATAAATTTTATTCTGCTATAAGTTCCATGCTGATCTGCATTTAAAAAGATAATAAAAAATATAACAATTAATATAAATAATTTTATTTTAGTTTGAATATTTAAATTTATTTTTAATAAACTTTTAATATTTATTTTTTTAAAATTTAAAGAATTAAACTTTTCGAAGATAATTGGTAAAATTAATACAAAGCTGGCAATCACAAATCTCTGCAGACTTAACAAAATTAAAAAAAAACAAATTAAAATAAAATGAGATTTCTTCTGTTCGTCTAACATGAAAATAGAATAAGTTAGCAATGAAATCAAAAAAGTGTCAAAAGCAAATCCTCCCGCAGGATTGTAAAAAGAGGCTCTTAGTTGAGAGTTCCAAATAATTAAATATAAAAAAATTACTAATAAATTAAGTAAATTATTTTTTACAAACTTAGAAAGAAGTATAAAGGCAATAATACATGTTAAATATATCGAGATTAAATTTATATAAAACATTGAAAAAATTAAGTTTATATTTAGATATTTGTTTATAAATCCAATAATTAATGGGTATAAAACTTTTGAAGTATGAGGATAATAAATTAATGTACTCGTGTAATCTATTGTATCTTTATAATTATTGTCGAATAAACTTATAGCTAAATCTTTATATACAATTGCATCAAAAGGAAAAATGCTATTATTTAAAAAATATTGATTTTCGAATTGAAAATAAAAAAAAATTAAAACAAAAAAAATAAAATTAAATAAAAAAATATTTTCAAAAGCTTTTCTCATATGTATAATTATAGAATGAATAATATTATCTCAAAAAAAGATATAGAACAATTCAAACGAGATGGTGCGATATTTCTCAAAGACAAATTTGATAACAAATGGATAGAAAAGCTAAAAAAAGGAGTTCAAAAAGATATAAAAAATCCAAGCCCAAGGTTCAAATCACATACTTTAAAATCAAATGTCCCTGCCTATTTAGAGGATTATTGGACCTGGAATTTAGTTCCCGAATTTAAAGATTTTGTTTTTAATTCTCCTTATGCTGAAATTGCATCACAATTAATGTCAGCAAAAAAAATAAATCTTGTTATGGATAATTGGTTTTTAAGGGAAGCTGGATCAAAATCATCAACTCCTTTCCATCACGACATAAGTTATTTCGATATGGAGGGAACTATGTGTGTTCTCTGGTTGCCATTACAGGCTACAGGAAAAGATGAAGGTGTAGCTTGGGTTAAAGGTTCTCATTTATGGAATA
>TARA_B100000686_G_scaffold96790_2_pt1 | contig 29251 bp, 34 predicted proteins | sample TARA_B100000686 | Tara Oceans TARA_B100000686 (sample SAMEA2622733) | marine metagenome | biome: marine biome (ENVO:00000447); feature: marine epipelagic mixed layer (ENVO:xxxxxxxxx); material: "saline water (ENVO:00002010), including plankton (ENVO:xxxxxxxx)" | depth 150 m | reverse complement strand
GTAAGCCACATAGCTGACAGCCTCTGACTCACCACCCATTGAAATAAATACTGGAAGTTCTGTCGGTAACTGCGCTGGATCAATTAAAAATGTCGGTACGTACTTGTTGCTTTTGATTGCTTGTAGTAAATAGGGTTCAAGTTGCTGTGAAACACCATGACGCTTGATATTCAGAAGCAACCGTGTATAAGGCCAAGTTGCGTCACAATCGGTAGTATATTGTTTGAGTAAATCATCAAGCTCTTCAAGTTTATTCAAGGACAATAATTGTGAAGCCAAGATATATCGAACACCTTGGTTATCATTTGGATTAAGCTCAATCATATCATTGTAATGTTTGATCGATTCCTCTGCAAAACCAGCAGCCCAAAGTTCATCAGCCAGTTGAGCTTTGGCTCGCATATATGGTCTTGTTTCAAGAAATGACCAGAAATCACCTTTCATTTCTTCAAAGCCATCACTTAACAGCTCTTCAGCAGCAAGCACTGCTTTTTCGTAAAACTCCAGTGCTTTTTTCTGGGAGCTGGTGCTATGACCAAGAATTTCATATGCTTCAGCACACAAGGGGGACAGTTCAAGTGCAGCCTTGGCAAGCTGAACACGCTTTCGAACGCCAGTTGTTGCATGAGCTTCATAAACAAGTTCTTGTGCTTTAGAGAGGTTGCTTTGTTTAAGTCTGGAAGTGAAATCAATGACTGTCATACAGGATACCAAATAGAATAATATTGAGCTGAGAGCATAACAGCTTCTTACTTCAATCAGAAATATTTGCGTCGTCGGTAGTTACAGTCAGGTGCTGATATCCGCTGTGCTTCAACAAAGGTATACCCTATTTGAATCACTATAAATGCGATTCATTAAATGCAATTATGGATGCATAATGACGCAATACTCGTGACTCTATATATAATGAAGCACTTTGATTAGAAAAATTAAAGCCGATGGCAGGTAATACAGAATTATAAGGCCTTCTTTCTAATATGAATCTATAAAGAAGGCCTGCTATTAACCTGGCCATGATGAATATGAGCTACGCAGATTAAGAATACTTTTATTAAAGTAGTTTTTCACCTTGTAACGTTGAAATCCATAGATACATCATGGCCGGTTTAATAGTATAATGTTAGGTTTCCACTGTATATATTGGCGCTCAATTTGAAAGGTATCTAATGAGATTATTAAAATTCCGAGTAACAAACTTTCGATCAGTAACCGATAGTGGCTGGCTTAACGTATCAGATGTAACCGCTCTTATCGGTGAAAACGAAGCGGGTAAAACAAATCTCTTACTACCCCTTTGGAAGTTTAACCCCACAGCTGCTGGCGAAATTAGTCTTCTTGATGATATGCCACGCAGTCGATACGCGGAAATGCGTAACAAACCGGAGTCATATCGATTCATTTACTGTGAGTTCGAATTGGACGAATCAGATATTGAACTTGCAAAAAGCTATGGAATCGAAGCCAAAGAGGGAACTACCATCATAGCTCGGCGAAATTTTGCTGGGCAATACGGCTTCGAGTTTCCTGATTTTCCTGATGTGAATTTTATAGATACTTTTAATCCTGCCTTGGAAAAGCCAACTGAAAACGAAAATGAAGAGCCAAATAAGGGTCCGAGCCTTTGGGTTCGCTTCAAGAACCGATTGCCGCATTTCGTATACTATTCAAACTACGGAAATTTAGACGATCAAATATATTTGCCACACGTCGTTGAAAACATGGAGCGTAAAGATCTGGGGCAGCGAGAAGCCGCAAAAACTCGCACTCTCAAGGTGCTTTTTGACCTAGTGAACCTTAGTGCTGAAGAAATGCTGGAGCTAGCTCGCTCAACTGGCGTGGTCGAAAGAGTAAATCAGCAAGGCCAGAGGGTTGGAAACGTTACTAACAAGACTGATGACGAGATACAAGAAGACGATAAACAACTTCGGGAACGCTTGGCATTGTTGCAGTCCGCTTCATCTAAGCTGACGAAGAGTTTTGCGGACTGGTGGAAACAAGGTAACTATAGGTTTCGGCTGGTTGCCGATGGAAACTACTTTCGGATTTTGGTCGCGGATGACCGTCGCCCTGAAGAAATCGAACTCGAGAACAGGAGTGCTGGGCTTCAATGGTTCCTGAGCTTCTTCTTAGTCTTCACCTATGAAAGCGAAGACACACATGAAGAGGCAATCGTGCTTCTTGATGAGCCAGGGCATTCACTGCATCCACTTGCACAACGTGATTTAACAGCTTTCTTCAATAATCTAGCAAAAACTAACCAATTAATTTTTACAACTCATTCGCCGTTTATGATTGATGCCGATCGTCTGGATCGTGTTCGAAAAGTGTTCGTAGGAGAAGGTGGCAGTACTGAGGCTTCAAGTGACTTAGGGGTGACCAGAGGAGCTAACGGTCTGAAAGACAAGGGTGCGACCTACGCGGTTCATTCCGCTTTAAATTTGACTGTTGCGGAAAGTCTGCTTTTAGGTTGTCAGCCAATTATCGTCGAAGGTCCTTCTGACCAACATTACCTTACTGCGATTAAAAGTATTTTGATTAGCAAGAAAAAAATTGCCCCTAAATTGGAATTAGTTTTCCCTCCCTCCGGCGGTGCCAAAACCGCAAAGATTATTGCGTCAATCCTATCTGGACGAGATGATGATCTACCAAAGGTGCTTCTAGATAGTGACATAGCTGGGAAGCAGGCAATCAAGTCGCTTCAAGACGATCTCTATTCTGGCGCAAAAGATAAGGTCATAGAAACAGACGAAGTGTTTTCCGATCTCAAAGGTACAGAGATCGAAGACCTCCTACCCACCAGCTTGGTGATTCAGGTGCTCGACCGAATGGAACGGCGTGCAGAACAAGAATTTGAAGATTTCCACGATCCCAAGAAGCCAATAGTTCCTCAAATAAAAAATTGGGCTGAAAGAGAAGGTTTCGTCTTGGAGCACGGATGGAAGGTGAAGCTTGCATTGGGCGTGAAAGATAAGCTTCTATCGAATCCAAACCGATACGTAGAAGAGAGACATATTAGTAGGTGGAAACAGCTTTTCGTTAAGTTGCTTTGACTTCTCCAATGCAGTTGAGCTATCGATCTGTAGTGGTCAAGTAAAACCGGACACTTCTTACCCACCAAAAGAAGAAAATAATTAATCTGACCAACAAACCTAACAAGAGCATGTTATCAAGGGAAGATCAGAAAGATCACCAAAGGTTCATTGATGGCTTAACTGGATGCTAAATATCAGGAATTGAAGAAAGAAATAGGCCATAAATAACGAAACACTATAATCCATAGTGTTTCACGTAAAAAATAAAGTTACTCAAATATTAGTGAAAATGTCTTTGAACTTGAGATTTACAACAACCCTTTCTCTAGCATATTAAGATTACAGAGACTTTTGCTGTAATTGAACTTCATGTATCATGCTTGTTTATTTTAGTTCTTTGACGCTTATTTATTAACTGACCTTACGCACGGCTAACCGAAAAATGGAGCTTTGAGCATTAAGTCTGCAAACTCTAAATATGATTTATTGCGGTATTGATAAAATCCGTGCGTAACATCAGTTATTAAATAATAAAAAGGTAAACGTTATGCCTACTGTTTTTGCTCCAACATATGCTTCATGTTCGGATACACACCATACAGCTAACCATACTCGTACGCAGAATTTAGATCGTATAAGCTTAAGTGATATACAAAGAATCAGATTTACAGGGACTGTTAACATCGTCGCATTTAGTTCAAGTGATATGCGTATGGCTGTTGAAACCTCCGCCACTGCAAGTTGTGGTCAAAGACTTAATGGCCATTGCCATTTAGGTAAAAGCAATGGTAGTCAAAAAAAAGCATACGCTGCTGGACAAGCTACCTTTAGGTCGGGAAGATTGACAGTATTGAGTAATGCTAGCGGTACATACAAGGCATGCGGTGTTCAAGATGACTGTCGTGAAGGAAAATCTCATAAAAATCATATGTATGAATTATTTAAGTCCGCTTTAGGCTCAAGCGCAATGAATGGTGTTCAGTACCATAGCTATAGTTCAACAAAACCGATGTCGATAGTTACTTTTGTTGTTAGGTAAACCAAAACACTGCAAGAGAATAATGACTAATAGTCATCGTTACCTCCACAATCGATTCGCAAAACTTCGCTCTTCAGCGCCCACGACTTGTAAGTATATCGCAGTAGTGGTGGGCGATGAGTGCCCCAACCATTTTTGAATAACAGTGATCGGAATATCTTTTTCAATACAAGCGACACCAAAACCATGCCTTAGACCTTTTGGTGTAGCCATGGCTCCTGTAATCTTGGCTTGATCCATAAATTCTTTGACTCGTCGCCAAGCAGTTGTTCTGGAGTAAGGCCAGAGTGGTGTATTGAATTTTGAAGCTGTATTTTGTTTAAGCTCAAACTTCAGCTTGAGTTCTTTTAAAAACTCAGGGGAGAGTGGGACAGTTCTGTAGTGAATCTTGCGTCTTTTCAATGTTTTGAAAATGACAACGCCTTGGTTTAAGTCAATTGAGGCTGGTGTGAGAGCAATGGCTTCCGATAGTCGGCAACCAGTATTAAGTAGCATAAGGCAAAAGTACTCAGCAAGTGAGTCATCAGATTGCCGTGCTGCTTGTTGGAGTCGAAGCCGTTCATCGCTATTAAGATAGAGTCGTTGGCCTTGGCTGTTGAAAAGGGTAATGTCTTCGCTCATGAGTGGTCTTCTATTAGTTGGTAGCCGTGGGCAAGTCTTCGCTTGTGTGTTTCTTCAAGTTTTGAAAGACCCTCATTGAGCGAGTCAAGAACCTCAGTAACAACACGGCCATTTTTTTGCCAACGACCAGCCCAATGACGAATGAGTATCCAGTCACCGAATAAATCCTGTTGAAGTTCTGCTTGGTAAAATCGAGTATCAGAAAGCCATAACATGCGACGCCAAGCATTGATTTTGTAGCTTATTTTTGGCATTTGAAACGTTTCCTATACATTACGTTTCATTTTGGGGGTAATCGCTTGAAAAGTCAAGAGTGACAGAAAATGTGGTGTACGGCTGTAAGCCTGAATAATTGGCGAATGTATGCCAAATAAGTTTAAAAATCAAAAGCTTAAAAGTGGCAAAAAGATTTCATAAAGTGAAACACTATAGGTAATAGTGTTTCATTCTAGTTTGTAATATTGACTCATGTCGTTATTACAAAGAACTATCTAATTGATTTACCTGTAAATAATCTTTACAAACGTATAAATTAATAATATGCTGTTGACTGCATATACCCTATAATACATACTAATAACAGGGATGATACTATGAGTTGGAATGTAACCTCACATACAGAATTTTTAAGTGAATTAAAGCTGTACGATAATGAAACAAAAATTGAGCTTTTTGCTAAGCTCAAGCTACTTTCTGAATTTGGACCTACTCTTAGCAGACCTCACGCTGATACATTAGATGGATCAAAGCATTCAAATATGAAAGAGCTAAGGTTTACAACCACTGATGGTGTATGGCGAATCGCATTTGCATTTGATCCGAATCGACAAGCTATTTTGTTAGTAGGCGGAGACAAATCAGGTACAAGCCAAAAAAGATTTTACAAAAATCTCATCAAAAAAGCTGATCGTCGATTTGATGAGCATTTAAGATCATTGTTAGAGTAAAAGGAAAAAGTCATGCTAAGCCAAGAATTACAGCAGGAACTCGATAGCCTTTCAACAAAGGATCAAGAAAAAATAGACCAACGCTACCAAGAACTACGGGAAGAGTATTTAAGTCTTCAAGAAATTAGAATTCATCGTAAATTTACTCAAAAGGACTTGGCAAGTTTATTAGGAATTGAGCAGGCAAATGTTTCAAGAACTGAACGCAGGAAAGATCTCAAAATTTCTACTCTAAGCGAGTATATTGAAGCTCTAGGAGGAGAGTTACAAATTAATGCGGTTTTTCCAGAGCAGATTGTGCACATTAAGTGACCCCGTTTTATTTTAATGGAAAAAAATGCAAATTAAGTCGGCATTGGTTTTTATTGGATTTCATATCCAATGTATTGAAGCTCTCGCTCTAGTACTTCAAGGGGTGATCTATACTGTAAAGATGCCATGCCAGACGTATTTATGATATGAGTCGTTTTAGAGACTGCATCACTCTGATGGATTTCTTTCTCTTTTATCAATCTTTTGTAACGATTACTCAGGCTACTTGCTGTTCCCGTAACACTATTATTTTTTGTTTTAGCAAAATTGACGGAGACAAATTCAGGACAAATCAAATTTATTTGATTTCCGCTAATTCTTTCATTAGACAGTGCCAAGATAAGTCTATTTTTAAAAATTTGATCCAAGTTTTTAAAGTGTTCAGGTTTCAAATTTGGCACAATAAAACTAAATAAAGTACGCTCATTAACAAATAAAACGCACTTAACATCATCAACTACAACTAAATTAGCATACCAAGACCAAAGATTTTCGTCAGCTTTAGTGATACTAATTAGATCATCACTTTTCAGATGTATTTCTTTCTGAAGTTTGGTTGTGCACTTTAAAATCAATAAATTTGGTACGGCTTTAGTCATTTTTTAGTACTGCTTTAGTAGGTTTATTATACTGAAATGGTACCATCAGAAATACCTGAAGCCAATTTTTCCATCAGCTTGGCAAAACGATAGAAACCATCGTATTGATGACAAATATAATCAAGTTGTTGCTTAGAACAACTGTCTATCACACTCTTAAATGGCATCATCTGTTCGTAACAATGCTGTAGCATTTGAGCTTCACCATGATCTGTTTCAGAAAATTGGCTTGCATAAGCATCGACAGAGTCAATGAACTGCTGCTGTTCTGTACTGAAATTTAAAGTTGTCATTGTATGTAAAACACCTTTCCACAAAAATAATTCACTTCAATTTAGGCGTATTATCAACTGCAAGAAAAAGCTTCTTTTTTGCCAGAATCTTATCCACGTGTGGCTTACACAAATTGATAGTGAGCTTGCACTGCTCAGTGTCGAAATATTCAATACGACACTTTCCATGATCAACTTTTAGTTTGCCAGCCAGCCACTTATAGGCTGATTCTTTGGCTTTATCCTGAGTACACCCATCTTTTTTCGCTTTTTCATGCCAGAGTATGCCAAAGTAAAAATGAGCTTTCTTTTTCAAGTCTCTTAATTCTCTATTGGCAAGCTCGGCAAGTGGCTTATCAGTATTGACGTGAACGCCTATCCAAGCGTCACATGCGTGACATATCCAGACAGGGCGGTCATGTATAAAACTGAATTGTGCTTTATTCTTGCAGTATTGGCAAAAAACGTAGTTAATTTTTCTCACAAATAAACGCTATGAATTGCCAAATAGTCGCTCGTGCATCCATCCTTTATTCGTCAGGATAAGTGCAGCCTTGGAATCAATAGGCTTGTCCAGTGCCAAGAAAGAGCGCTTGACCCCCATCAATTGTTCCTTGAATACAGGACTTTCCTTCACCCAATCATCTACATTTGTTAATTTAAATGAGAAATTGACCCTTGATACGGTCTCACCCATCATGTCAGCAGGTTCTGTAAAATTTGTTACATCAACGACTTCATAACTGCCATAACAAAAGTTTTGATTGTGTTCATCTGAAAGATTGGCTTGTTTACGACCCAGATCAGTTAAGTCGTATTTCAATGCTTCTTCAGGCGATTTCTTGCCAAACATATTGTAACGGCCTTCTATTTCTGTTTCTTCAACAGTTAAAAAACCCAGCTTGACCAACTCATTTAGAACCTCTTCATTTTTCATTAGAAAGTAACTGTTTTTACTTTCCTCATATGGAAAATTCATTGAAAGGTCAAGACATGCTGGCTTTTGATCATAGTATTCTTGAAGGGCAGCTTTAAAATTAGATTCAGAGGCATCTTTAGAGTTTGAACAGCCTGTCATTAAAACTGCTGCAAGCAAAAAGGTTATTTTCTTCATAGACTTCAACTTCTTGTAAGAGTAATTTAATGTTTAATGGATGTAATTTAATACCATACTTAAGGCATAAATAGTTTTCCTGAAGCTACTAGGTTCCACAACCCACCAGCCAAACCATGAATTTGATTATCGGTCAATATGTATTTTGCTTCATATTCAATTCCACAGGGAATTTCGTTATAAGGTGTAATCAGAGCACCTCTGCCTAAACCAAAGTTTGTTTTGATATATTCAGTAAAGATGTTAGGAAAATTTAAATTGTAAGCTGTTCGAAATATTGACAGATCACCAATAAAACCATCAATTTCAATCCAGCAGTGACCATCCCAAGATTGATCTGAAAATTGATTTTCTGCATTTGGAGTTGGTATATTACTTTTGCATTCAAAAAGACGTTTACCTAAAATACTTAGGTGACCTGCAACAACAATAGCTGGTATATTAAATTTAGTTTTCAATTCGTCGGCCCATACTGCGCTCAATAATGCACAACCTCCTAAAAAGGGCGGTATTGTATTTAACAATGACTTTGCTGTTTCCAATAGATATTTTGGTGAGCTTAACTCAAAACTTGAGTAGCGTAAAAATTCTTCCTCACCTCTATACAATCTAACTAAATGGTTTATATCACTCATTTTAAAACCTTCATTTAAACACTACCAACTTGAGGTATTCGTAGCTGGCTTGGGTTAATATGATAAGTTAGTGAATCATTAGAGCGAGCATATATTTTGGCGAATTTTATACCCCAGTCATTATTATTATAAAAATATAAGCGTCCAACCCTTCCGTATAGACCTAAAGAGAGCAAAGTTACGAGACGATCATCTACCGTCCTATTTGTTTTGTATAAATCTTGTGGAGTAAAAACGGTCACAAATTTTAATCGCACAGACCCATTTCCAATAAAAAAAACAGAATCTGCATACGACATAGCTTGGTAAACAAGTCTAGTTACTTTTGATGTTTGTCCAGAGCCGCTCGAAACCCATTTACATTCAATTCCGAACCATTCATCAGTAAAGCCTTCTGATATCAAATGAGGTTTTGCTTTAGCAGTAAAATCTATTCGTACACTATGCTTTTCAAGCAAATGAACACCTCTAACTTCTTCTTTCAACATAAAGTCATCTTTTAGTAAATCTCTTAATGTTTGCTTTAATATATTCTCGTTCATTTAATCACTTTTTAGATTACGTAAAACTTTGTCAATATCAGAAGACTACCGCACTTCGTTTGCTGTTTCCTTCCAGTTTACTTTTGCAGCCGTGCAGTCGCACTAAGCAAAAGCTAAACTTCAGGAAATAAATTAATCATAAACTTTATCGAAAGTTTTCCACATAGGTTTTCTCTTTTCTTCCGAGACAAAACTTGCTATGCCCCTTGTGTAGTCATGGCAACCACTGAAAGCAACAAGCGATAAAAGTGTGGACTTCATGAGTAAACCTTATTTTTCTATTTGACTGGTGTTTTTTGCTGCCACTGTGCTGATCCAAGTCCTGATAAAAACCAAGGCACTAAATGCAGCAGCTTTTGCTTACGAGGATGCTTGCCTCTGTTTTTATGCGTTAATCGCCTGGCAAAATACTTTTGACCGTCAATCTCGTACAGCTCGCCAGCTTGCACTTCACCGATCATTTCAAGACAGCTCATCGCTCGTCGTCTGTATTCTTCATAATCGACATCAAGGTACAGTGGAACCGTCATGCCGATTAAACCAACGATCTGTTCCTGACTGACAGCAGCCCAACATCTGCCCAGTGATAAACCTTCAAGCTCTGTATTGAATTTCTCTAATGCACTCATTTCAATTGTCCTAAAAATAAGAGGCTATCAAAGATAGCCTCTATGCCTATTGGTTAACAAACGAAACCGCAAAGCTGGTCTTAATACTCCTCAGGAAGCAGCATTGATGTTGAGTTATCTGAAAAGTCAGTAATAACCCATATCTTGGATTCGGTGCCTCGAATGCAATAAGATGAAAAGATGCGACCAGACCCTGTTTCCAGAGCATGATCATTCATATTTTTATCGTAATCACGAATAAAGCCCCAATGTCCTTTTTCATGTAAACCCAGATAGAATCGTGGGTGCGACTTGTATTTTTTCATCAGGTGTTTAACCCCGTTGCTAAATACAATAGTTTTACCCAATTTAAATTTTCTCTGAGAAAACAAGTGTGCTTGAGTTGTACTCATACAAATCCCCTTCAAAAGTAGAGGCGCACTGTGACCAGGTGTTAACCAGTCACAAGTGTGCTGGTTAACAAAAAAATCACTGGTCAGCAAGTACCAAGCCGAAGCCCACCTTGCAGTCTTTCAATACTCGTGTGGAAATAAAAGAGTTGTGGCTGAACGATCCCATTCGGTAATAATCCAGACTTTAGGCTCTTCATCAGAATTAACAGTGTAAGACGAAATAATTCGATCACCGTTTTTAATAGCATCATCGTTTGTAGCCCAGTCTTCGGCACATACATTGCCCCAGTCACCAGATTGATGACGGTTCAATAATCTAAAAGGATTGATAATCCCTTTTTGTATGTAGTCGTTAACACCACGAGTACTAACAATGACACCTAACTCAAGACGAATAGTTTCTTTATTTTTTTCACAAGCGTTCATAAAAACCCCTTTATTCAGTGGAGGCACACCGTGACCAGTAATTACACCAGCCACAAGTGTGGTTGATGTAACGAGCTTTCAAGAAGCTCTCTGGTCAAAAAGTCATAAGCAAAGGCTTATCACTTCATTTTGCAGAACTCTAAACTGCTAATCAGCGTTGTCTTCGATCGATCTGGTTCAGTAATGATTACGATTGAAGGATGTAATGGATCTTGCGAACCATGCTCCGAATAAAATCTTCGAGCCGTGCATGAGTTTGTTGTAGAACAATCTGCATAGCTAAATGATTTTGACGTATCAATAAATGAATATGCACTTTGTCTGTGTTTATATAAGATTTCAAAAAGGTTAAAAGCACCATGTAATAGGTATAATTCAACTTCTTGGGACCAAACAATAGCGCCCAGATCAATTTCAGTACTGCTCATCAATTCATTCAGTTCCATGTGTATTACCCTTTAAAGTGAGGCACACTGTGACTAGCTGTTAAACCAGACACACGTGCTGGTTTAACATGAGCTTGTAAGCTCACTAGTCTGATATTCACAGGCTTTCGCTTGCGAAATCGTTAAAACTCATAAGCCAAGAGAACTGAGGTTATCAGTCTGTCTTCTTCAGTTGCAATCCAGACCCGATCCGAAGATGCAGGTAAAAGACTGTACTCTGAAACGATCCGACCACCTTCAACAAGACTGTACTGATTCAAATAGCAGTCAAACTGATCAATATCCCCCCAATCGCCAGAGGTATGACGCTTGAGTAAAGCAGCGACATCGATAATGCCTTGGTCTATTAATCGTTTGACACCTTCTGAACAGGTCACGCGTCCAAGTGAAAACGGAAGGTATTCCTGGCTTATTAAGTGTTGTTGTAGCATATAAGTGCCCTTTTACAGTAAGGCGAACTGGTACCAGTGAAAACCAGCCACCAGTGCCGATTTTCATAAGGCTCAAAGAGCCGCTGGTACAAGCAGAACGATGTCTGCCTATTCCTTTATTCAGTTTGCAGTTGTAATCCTGATATACTGTTGCGATTGAATTTGAATGCAATAAGTCATGTCATTTTACCTTTTTTACTTCGTCTTTTCTGACCAATTATTACTCTAATTTATGCAGGCATTGCACCACAGACTTGTGATCTGGAGCGCTCCAGCACTGCTGTGGTAAATCTGGATACTGATTGCAATTGTAAAACTCATTCAATGCTACATCTGTACAGCGAGACTGCAAAATACCTTGCTGGATCAATTCTCTGGCAAGCGATGGACTTCGATTCTCTAAATATGAACTCAGGTCTTGAGCTGATCGACCACCGTTGCGTTGCAGCAATCGCTTTTCTTGAGCGTAGCGTTGATCGAATTGCACCAGTGATGATGTATTACTGTGCTCACCTTCGGTCTCTTCAAATTCCAATGCCTCAAGTGCAGTTGTATCACCACCGTGTTTTTCTAGATAGGCACTTGCGCCCTCTTCTTCACTGGTCTCAAGACCAACTTTACAGGCATGACGTTCTTTTGCATCAACGATCTTATCGCAAAAGTCACTGTCAGCTTCTTGTGCAAAAGCCTCCCCCACAACACGGCATGCACCATCAAGCATTTTACAGGTCGGCAAATCTTCCCAAGGCGGTGTTCTCATTTGCAATAGCATCAGATCAAGCTTGTGCTTTGTACAGGCTGACGACCATTCACCCATAGCAAGCCCAAAATCACATATCACATTAGCGCAGACAGTCTCTTCTTCACTGCTACGGGGGCAACTATTCGTCTCGGCATCGTGGTTGGCTTGCTGTTCAAATTCAGATTGATCAGCATCATTCTGGTACTCAAGATTGCTGATAAACTCTTGCTCCAGATCAATTTCATCAGTGTCTTGTAAACGCTCACTCTCAGATGGCAACTGATCAGTTTCGATGGGCGTGCTATCAAAGCCTTGGCTGTCAATAAAATCAGACAGTGTTTTCTCTTGGACATCAGCCATGGATGAGGACGGTATTTCACTGGTGTCTAAGAGTCGCCCTTCTTGCTGTTGATCAATATACTCAGATAAAGGTATTTCATCAGCAGCAAAAATATTAAAAGTTAGGAAGACCAGACAAAGAAATGCTCTGTTCATCAAAGTGCCGCCAGACCAAAGATTAATGCAGCGGTGTCTTCACTGCTTTTTGGCTTCTCAGGCAAGCCAAAAACACGAACCCCTCTTGGTATATTGGTTGTGGCTGCATCATGGCTCCAATAGCTTGCTGTAAAGATATTGGCATGATTCACACCAGAACGCTCAAGGAGCTTGGATAGAGCGACAGCTCGATGAACTGACAAAGGCACTACACCTACATCACTTTCTCCATGGCTGTGACCAACAACTAAATAGTATTTCGCTTGCAGTTGCTCTTTGATTTTTTCGAGAGCTGCTTTTTCATCCTGTAGCGTAGATTTATCATGATCAAATTCAATATCAACAAAAACCAATGGGTATTGCTTTCGATTAATCTTGTGCCAGATTTTCTGCTTTGGGTAGGCTTTTTGGGGCACTGCTGACACAACATCATAGGCATGAGTAAAATCATGTTGAATGACACGGTAAGGTTCTTGAACCCTGACGACCTCATCTCGTATCTGCACCTGATTTGAAGCGCAACCAGTTAAAAGCATGGCTAGAATTATTGTTATTTTATTCATCATAGAGAGGGTCCCTTGTGACGGATATCATTTTATGGTTGTGATCGACGACAAGAGCATTGGCCTCACCGATTGCCATAAGCATGGCATCGAGACGAGACATCAATACTTTCTTTTGCACCATTGGCTTTTCAATCAGAATACTGTTTGCATCCTGGGGCGCATGATTACCTGAGTACATCCTGTAGCCTGAGCCTTCCAGGATATAATCCAGCAGCTCGACTTTTGACTGCATCACCTGTGCTGGATAGACAGTGCGAATCATGGCTTTAAGCTGAGTATCTTCAGCTTGCGAAATAACAGGCAGACTCAGGCCAAGACACACAAGTGATCTAACTAATAAATTCATTGAAAATACTCCTGAAAGGCGTTATTTTTTTCGGTTTTTCGATGAAAATAGTGAAAGTTTGCCCACTTCGAATGGTGATTGTTGGCACCAGACGAAGGTATTTAGCAGCCAGAGGTTGATACTGATCAAGCGTGTCTCTTTTAATGGTATCGCCATAATCATAACGACCATCAAGACCACCTGTTGTTGTGCCTGACGCTTCTGAACCAATTAAGGCATAGGCAACAACACCCATAAACTGCGCCAGAATATGCTTGTTGACTTTATCGTCTATACCTGCAACGCCTTGATGATCCAGCGCTGAGTCACTGCTCATATCAATAATCGTATCGTCTGGTCTCGTGATTGACTTAATCATGTAGCCAACTCTGGCACTGATTGGCTCGTTGACGTTTGAAATACGCACGACTTCACCGTGAATCACTGAGCCTTTTGGGATCAGCACATATTCCTGGCTGGTGTCGTACACATCGTGAGTCACATAGCCTCTAAATGGACCTGGGTAATCAGAGATTAATTCTTGCGTTAAAATGGCTTTAATGATTGTTGTTGTACCAAGAATGGCGGTGTCTTCCTCGGCATGAGCTGGTCTGAACAGCAATAGGCACAACAAGGCCAGACAATAAGCAATCCTACTCATAGGCACCTACCTGTCGTCTCATAACTTCGGATGAATTTGACGGATCGATGTTTCCATTCTTAAGGTCGTAAAGAAGTTGTTTCAGTTCTTGCCTTCGTTGATCTGTTCTTGCTCTTTTTTGTTCATTCGTCAAATCTTCAGGCTTTTGAATTTGATTAGCTGCCATTGTTTGCTCTACTTGATCGTCTTCATGATCTTTCTCATAAAAACCTGATGGATCACCAATAGAGCCTACAGCTCGAATTGATCTCAGCGCTCGAAGCTCTTCCTCTTCCTGAAATTTTTCGTAAATTGTTTTTTCTCGTTTCTCTTCTTTCTGAGGCTGCTGTGTTTGCGTTTGTTGCTGTGGCTGAGCTTGAGGCGCTGACTCTTGCACAGGTTGAGCTGATTCAACAGGTGCTAAACGCTGTGCTTGCGTTGATATGCTGTTTTGAAAATCAGCGATGGCTGGTGTTCGTTTTTCAGCATCTTGCACCTGCTGCGGTACACTTAAACGAGCCTCCTGTGCCTGCGCCTCTTCTTTTGCTTTTGCCTTCATCGTGATCAATAAATACACGAAAACAAGAACTGATAAAATTGCCACAACTAAAACCCAGCGCTTGAAGTTATCTTTAACGGGTGATGGTCTTTCTTCAATAGTGTTATTTGTCTCACTCATTAGTACTCTCCCACTGTGTCATTATCGTTTCTTTCAATCTCAACGCTGGTCTTGCCATATTTCATGGTGAACTCTGGATAGATGCCTGCAACGGTGTACATTTGGCTGACAGTGTCATACTGGGCTTCGATAAGTTCAGTTTGCCCTTCCAGCGTTGCTTCAATCATCATTAAACCTTTATTCTGTTTGTTGACTCTGATATAGGTAAAACGTCCATCATCGTAGATATCAGAAATAAAATCATTGCCGATAAAGCTGATGCCAGATTTCGTCCAGTTGTATCGGGTATAAATTTGATACCTGTACTGACGAAGTGCAGTGAGGATGGCTTTGTTTTTTTCCTCTTTAAATTCTTGCTGTTGCTGTAGGTATTTTTCTTTCCAGAGCATCGCAATTTCATCTGATGAATCAGTTTTGGTGCTTTGGCTTAAGGCTTCACGGTGCTCTTTAGAAAAAAGAACACCATCAGCCAGCTTGTAACAGTTATTTTTCAAATGCTCTTGGCGAGTCACCAGAAAGTCATAACTGGCACCTGATTTACCAACGACAGAGAAGCTTGTGGTCTTGCCTAAAGGCTGACTTGAGTTTGGTTTGATATACAGGTGAGTGCCTGCTGTGTCTGTTGTCCAAAGTTCTGGATTGCCAACAATCGGCTGTGTCTTTTCCATAATATTTTCAGGTAAAACAATATGGGTATAGGTTAAAAGCTCTGCACCAATCTCATGGGTCTTGCCTTCGGTATGACCAAGGCGCTGACAGTCAAAAGCCTGTGCATTTAAAGCAGTAGCGCACAAAAGCGCTGAAAGAATGATTCTTTTCATAATAAGACCTGTTGTTTGTGTTACTGGGTGTTTGAAACATCGAGTACTTTTTTGTCCTTCATGATTTCCAATCCGATGGGATTGGCTCGTAAGTCGTCACGACTTAATCCTTTAAGTTCGTTGGTTGATTTGATACGCCAATGCAGCGTTACAACTTCGTTGACTGGCTCGCCTTGAGGATTGCCAATCTGATCCATCACTGTGCGCTGAATAAACACGTTCGTTCGGTATAAATCAGAATTGCCCCGTTTGAAAACGCCTGTTGAATAATCAAAATGATCAACAAATCGAACTTCAATATCTTCAGAAAGGCTTGCAGCGTTCAGCTTCTCAGCCTGCACCCTGGCGTTAAACTGCCTGTCACCAGTGCCTGTAAACCAGCCACGAAGCTGAGGCGACATGAAAATAGCAGCAAAACCAAATTCTCGGCGCATCTGTCCAGGTCTCACGCTGTAGCGAGCTTCGACATAATCCTGAATCAGCTTGTCGATGGTTAATGGAAAGAAGTCAGCTTCGGTACCACTTTCTCTGTATTCCACATCCCACGATCCATTGGGGTACATTTTGACGTACATCAACTCCGTGTTCATTTCTGCACGTTTATTTGCTGCATTAATGTAAAAGCTTTGAATAATAATGGCGATAATCGCCAGTAATAAAGCCACGAATAGCTTCGTATTCATTGACGCAAGTTTGGGAACTGTTGCATCAATCTCTTGAGGAGTATCGTCATCTGCGACATTTATCAGATTTTTATTATGATCCATGATCTACCTTCTAAAACTTTTTCATCAGTTGAGATGCTATTTGTTGCATTGCTTTTGAAGACCTTGACGCAATACCATTGAATCCAGAAGACATGGCTGATGCAAAGCCAGCCATCGCCAGCATAAAAAGGATCCCCATAAAAAAATGCAGTGTTAAATGTCGCATCGTCACGTATTCAACAACAGCGTCGTACACCTTGGGATCGTTTTGAGCTTTAACGATTGAAAAGAAATACAAGTGATACAACGACAAAGCCACTTTGGAAAACAGATTGAAAAACCAGAAACCAAGGAATATTTGGAACCATCTCTCAAAGATGCCTTGCGTAAGAGGTAAAAACAGCAGTGGCAAAAACAGCAAGCCCGTGATTTTCATAAAGGCATAGCCCCAGGCGCTCCACATTGACACAATAAAAATGACACCCGAAAGCAACAGTGAGACGAACTTAAATGCCAGCACTGCTCCAATCGCGTTAATGCCATCCCAAAGGTCGAGGTCTTCTGTAAATAAATTGTCTAAAGCTATGCGAATTTGCGAGCCTATAAAAATAGGGTCTCGACTGCCTACAGCCTCTTGCTGAAATGCAAGCCCAATTCCATCAGACCAACTCCAAAGTTCAGTCATAAAGGCATTGAAGTTGGCATACACCGTAAAAATAATGACGCATGTCAGCATGTAAAGCACAAGATCAACTGACTTAATGGCATTTGAAGCCCAAAGCATCACATGCCAGGCAGTACCGATAAAGGCAAACCCCAACATCATGGCTCGAATAGTGCTGTAGAGATCAGAGGACGTGTCTGACATCATTCTTGTCACGAATTCAGACACTGTAGAGTTGAGCGACTGATCTGCAACACTAATAGCTCCAGTGTTAGCACCAGCAGCGGTTGCAACATCCATAAACCCAAAACAACATATAATCAAAAAGAGGCATCTTAGGTGCGTCATTATCTCGTCTCATATGATCGAGGTGGTATTTGCATAACATAGCGTTCGATGTACATAATTTCACTACGAATGTCTGGAACCGTTAATTCGATGTCTTCATTTTCAAATTTTGGATAAAAAGAAACCCAGTCTAAAAGCTTGAGCAACTCATCTCTCTTGACTTTCCCTTCTTCTCTGGATAGAGGCGCATAAAATTTTTCGCCATAACCATCGGTTCCTCTGTCTGGGTATTTAGTTCTATACTCATTCATTGCCTCATCGCTGCAAGCCTCATATAGTCCCATAGTTTTAAAATTATCAATATCACATCGAGAACTAAAGCTGCTTCGCTGTTTTTTTCTTTCCACTAAATAAGGGTCAACCACATGCTCTCTCGGTTTATTACCCCTGGTATTTTCTCTAAGATGGTGTTTCTTGATATATTTAGCTTCCCAATCATCAGTCTCAGCTACAGAAATGCTTGAAAAAAAAGTTAATGCAACAATGGCAAGTATTCGAAATTTCATGACTTATCCCTTAAAAGTTAACTGATGACTCTCTGTCTGTTGGCTGGTATTGTCCTTTTTCTTTCTGCTTTTTAATCGCTTGAAGCTGCATATCATGGATATACGACTTTCTATTTTTTCGCTCAATAATTTCCTGATTAGCAAGGTCTAGTGACTTAATCAAAACTTCATTTTGTGTCTTAAGATATTCTAATTCCAATTCATTTTGCATAGACATAATTTGGAGTGTCTTTAGCTGCGATTCTGACTTGGTAGCAATATTTTTGCGTCGATCTTTAATTGTTTCCAAAGATTCACCCAAATATTTAGACTGCTGAGTAAATCTCTCAGTTGAATATTTTTGCTCAACAGCTTCTCGTGATGCTTCGTAGATTTTGAGCGCCTTTTGTTTCTCACGTTCTCTCACGCTTTCATCTGTAAATGTGGCGTCGATATCGGCATAGACCTCATCAAGCTCTCGCATTCGTTGATACTTGGCACCAACTTTTGCATCGGCCGCCATAACGTTTTCATCTCGTGATTCAGGTCTAATTGCACTAGGTTTATCCCAATACTCATCAAACGGGTCGAGAGGAAAAGAAATATTGATCATTTTTGAATATAAATCCCATTCATCCTCGTCTATGTATCCTTTTAAACCTTCCATTTGATTTAACAAATGGTCATATTCAACGTACATTTGATATAACTCTTCAACCTTTTTTACGTATTGATTTGCCACTACTTTTGACTGATAAAGCTGTTCGGCAAGGTCATCCATCCTTTGTGCCTGAGCAATAATTTCTTGTACGAGTGATGCCACATCAACAGTTGGAATACCTGAAGCACGTGCTGGTTGCTGCATCAAAAAACCGCTGAGTGCTAATAAGCTGACTACAAGGGTAATGCGTCTTTTTTTCATGGAAATATCCTTTTCGTTATGCCAATTCAAGTTCTTCGATCGTGGCTTGGATCGCCTGATCAATGTCATCAAATTCATTTAAATTGCGATCACGGACACTGACTTCGCCAGCCACACTGGTGTTAATGACTTTCTGCTCAGGTTCAACAAACAAGTTGATGACCTTCGCTACTCGAAGGTCTCGCTGGTAGATAAACGCCTGTTGTTTTGGGATCAGGTTCTCAATGGCATCCAAATGCCCGTCTGACAGGTCAAACACTCTTTTGTAGACATCTCGGTTCATCTCACCATCAGCCATAAAGATGAGCGTTGATGCAGCGCTGCGTAACACTGGCCAGTGTGGAACAGATTCAAGCTCTAAAGGACTTTGCGTTGACAATGAGACACCTGCACCCCACTTGCCCCATGTACGGATACCGTTAGCGAGAAAATCAGTCATGCCTGGTATTTTGAGAAACGCATGAGCTTCATCAATGTCGAGCATCTTGAATGAATCACGAAGTGATTCGCTTTCAAAGGTGCGCACGACTCGGTACGCAATCTCGTTCATGACCAGTGGCAGCAGCACAGGATCGTCCCGAACGCCCATAATGTTGTAGACGCTGAAGCGTTTACGCAGTGAGCCTATGGCATCAGTGGCGTTGTCATACAGTCTTGAATACATGCCATGACCGTGAAACCGTGCCAGCTTTTGGGCAATATCTTCATTACAATGGCCTAAGAAGGTTTCAAAGGTTCGCATATGTGGCTCAAGACGTGGATCAAGCGTGTCTTTCAACGCATTATCAATGAGCTTCTGCTCAAGACGTGTAAAGAGTCGGCTTTCTGCATTTGAGTTGGCTTTGATCATGGTTTCAAGCTGGCGAATGAAATGAGCTTTGAAGCGAGTGTCATCAGAGCCTGTGGCTATTGAAAAAGGATTGAAGCCAGCCTGAAAGTCTTCATCCAGTCTAAAAATAGCACCATCCTCTTGAAAGAATTTCGCTAGTGTTTCAGTGCCTGGATCAATATCAATGGCCGTGTAGAAGCTGTTTGTGTACTTCATGATATGAGAGGCTATCGTGTTTTTCAGGAATGTCTTGCCTGTTCGGATAGGACCGATACAGATGATCAGGCACCTACCGTTTAGATGTGGCTGGTAATAAAAGGGGGAGCCATCATTGGATTCAAAGATGTAAAGCGCCTCTTCTATCTGTTTGCCAAGGGCTGTTGAGAACAGCCAATCGTGTTTACCAGCACTGGCTTTATAAAAGAGTGACAAGGCTGCCGCTTTGGTGGAATTGATCACCATCTCACGCTTGGACTTAAACTGCGATCCTGGTAGAAAACTTTCAAAAGCAGCTTCAAGGCCAGTGGATTCAAAGATCAGATCAATACTGGCTTGGTTGTAAGCTGCTTCAAGTTCTCGACAGGTGGCATTGATCTGATCAATGTCAGCATCAAAAACAACCACGGCTGCTTCGTAGTTACCAAAGCCATCAGGCAAGGCCACAGCATCTTTGACTTCTTTTAAAATGGCCTGATCTGTATCAGACATAGCAAGCTGTTTTTCAAGGCCAGATTTAATATTACCAGTCAGAAGTTCAGCAGGATTAATTTGTTGACGCTGAACATCATCTGCCATGTTTTTAAAATATTTTTTAGATTCACTTTTACTCATGCCACGATAGCGGGACATGATTACATAGTTGCCTTTAACAGATACGGGGGCATTGATGCCTCGTGCAAACGTAGCCTCATGAATATAGTCATCCGAAAAGCCTTTAATAGAGGCAATTCGAAGGTAGACAGTTGAAAGACCCTGTATTTTTAAGTAGTCAACACCATTGAGATTAACGGCTTTAATATTGCCCTCAAACACACGGCTGTGTAGATAATTTGAAGCTGGTTTACCCTTTTGATCAAGCAAACGAAAGTCAAAGTTATGCAATGCTTTGACAAGCCCCCAATGCTCAACAGCGTTAAGTAACGTATTCTGTAACGACGACAAATTAAGACGTGAAAGATGCTTTTGAATACCATCACTGAGGTTTTGAGCTGTTATTTTTAGATCGTCTTCATAGGCCAAAATAGAATTGTATTCAGACAAACGCATATGAATATAACGTCTGGCAGTCGTCGATAATGGATACAACAAAAGGTTTTGAAAAAACTCAATTGTCCAGAAGGAATTTAAATCCTGATCCAGACGAAACTCAGGTAAAAAAAACAGCCTTGAGGATGACAAACGTCTCGAATTAAGGAACATTTCCCGACGACTGGATAAGAGCTTGGAGCGTGGGGTATCACGCTCTTTCAGTTTAATTGACGCATTATCCTGATGAATATAATACTGCGTCAATGTCATTGTATCAGGACTGTGTTTGAACAGCGATGACATGATAAAAGTACACCACTCTCGCTCCATTTGACCAAGCCCAGTTGGATCAACACCACTCAGTTCATAGGCACCAAAGATGCTGCCTTTATTGGTCAAAAAGAAGTCGTTATAGCGACCCCGAATACACGACAGTTCAGATGCACTTTTGCTACTCATGAAATCAACCTTGACCTTGATATGCAGCTATCCAAACAGCAATATTCAAGATAATAATGACAGCAACCATAATTCTAAAAAAGACGGCCATAGCACCAACCATTTTAGGTGCTACTGCCCATGTAATTGCCATACCTGCAACACTGATGAAAGAAAACGCTAAAGCAATAGGACCATCAACAAAATCAACCATATCCTGAATAAAATTAGTGATACCAGCTAAAGGACTATTATCGTCAGGACCTCCAATATCAAAACCATCGCCAGGTGCAGCAAGAGCATAATTTAGAGCCAGTAAAGAGCAAAAAAATGAAACAATACAATAATTTATTTTCTGCATCGCATTTTTTAAAGACGAAATAAGTTGCATAGAAACTGTCCTCTATTCAGTGAAAAATTTATTATTGATGATTTAAAAATCGAACATCAAAACGTGAATTAAAACGCTTGACTTGTTTGAAAGCTTGATGATCAACAGCACCAGCGCTGTAAAAAACTGGACGTTTTATTTTGTCATAAATTAAAGACAGTCCCTTATCATCCTTTTTATGGATGATGATTAAAGGTGGTATTAAAATAAGAAAGAAAAAAAGACCTGGTATGTATCCAGCCGTTACCCAGACAGCAAAAACAAGCAGTGATGTACCGATAAAAAGTTTGGAAGGCACACCATAAATCTCACGTTTTTGATACATAATTTTATTGTGTTTTAAATTATCATTTTTGATGTCTTTTTTATCATTCATGGCAAAAGTCCACTGTATTAATTGGCTTTCAGTGTATTATTTTGTCAGAGGCATAACAAGACTATAAAATCACGAAATTCTCACGTTTTAATGACAAATATATTTGAATTATTGATATAAAAAAAGCGCCTTTAAAGGCGCAATTAAAGTTGAATTTTTGCAAGAAAGTATTGATGATTTTATCATCAATAAAAAAGAGTATTATCGATGTCTTTAATCAGTATATCTGATGTAAATATTGTCTTTGATGTCATATCTAAAAACTGGAATAATATTCATCTCTTCATCAACTTTTGAGATATGAGTGATCTTTCGACCATGAACCGTTTTTTTCATTTGGATTAATAAATTGACTGCATCAAGCACTTCATATCCTGCAAGATTGAAATCAATAATACCTTCTTTGGCGAGTAAATATTGGATTCGCTTCACTGCACTTTTTGGTGAGTTAGCGTGCAAAGATGTAGTACAGCCACTGTGCCCCGTGTTCAAAATTTGAAGGTAAGCGTCACAGGCAAATGCATCACGAATCTCACCCACAATCACTCGATCTGGTCGCATCCTGAGTGTTGTTTTTATTAAATCTGAAAGTGTTAAAGTACTGTCTTTTCGCTTTGGTGCTTCAAGCATCACTTGGTTTGGTAAGTCTAGAAAAAGCTCTTGTGTATCTTCGCAGATAATCACACGATCTGTCTTTGGTATAAACTCCGTGATGGCTCGAATCAGTGTGGTTTTACCTGAGCCAGTACCACCAGAAATGACAATATTATCTTGTAGCTCAACTCGCTCTTTGATGTAGTCAGCCATCTCTTGAGTCAATGCATTTCCATTCAACAAATCAGCAAAAGTTAACTTCTTTTTAGGAGCACAGCGTATAGTCATACTTGAGCCAAATGTTGACACAAGACTGGTAATGCAACAGGCTCTTGATTGGTCAGGAAACCGTGCATCAATGATATCTGGTCGATCAGAATCTTGCTGCAATGCAATTGAAATTTGACGAATAAGTTTGGCTAAATCCTCTTCGCTTTCAAAGCGAGCTTCTGTTTTAATCATGCCTTCATTTGTTTCAATAAAGATCAAATCGAAACGATTAATCATGATCTCTGTCACATCAGGGTCTTGATAAAAACCCATAATAGGTGCCATGTAATGACAGACAAGTGACCATTTGTTAAGCATGTTTTGAGGTACTTTGCCTAATGGTGTTTCTATAAAATCAGACATTTTCAGCTTCCAGTGTCATTTTTTTTATTCGAGGTGTTTCTATGTCATTGCGTGGAAAAGGTGGTAAACCAAGGTTCATTCTTTTGACTAAAAGGCTGAGCAAATAGTCTTTATCATCAGGGTTTCTAACATAAGGAATAAACTTGGTAATGTGAGTGCATTTGGTCTTGCCTCGACGTGATCTTTTCCATTCTTTTTCAGCATATGTCTTTAACTTTTTGACTGTTTCTCGCACTTCTGAAAAGCCAGGTACACGGTGTAATGACCACATTGTCTGCTTCATTTCTTCATCAGATTTTGATCGAATTGCTGATTGTATTCGTCGATACCATGCATCACGACACTTTTTTGTCATACGCCATGTAATAACTTGACCTGATTTTCCTTCTTTAAAAACTCGAACTAATTCGTAGTCATCAAGCCACTGAAGTCGATGCTTTTGATCATACACAATGTGTAATTTTTCAAGCTCATGAACATTGCCTTTACCATCTGTTGCCAGTAGCCACCAACGAAAATTTTTTGACTCAGGTATGGGATACATGAATAATTTTGCGTTCGCTTGGCCTTTACCTTTTCGATAATAGCGTTGATGTGCTATGAGATGAGTGTTGTACAATTCTTCGAATTTTTGCACCAGCTTTAAAGCTTTATTCGCTTGAACAATACCAGAGGTATACCACGTATACCCCATTACAGCATATTTTCCAATGCGAGCCATACAAGTAGTTTTATATCGAAATATTTTCAGGTCTGACATTAAGCTGGTTCAGTAATCTGTTGCTCTTTTGATTTTTTAGCCTGCTTCTTGTGAAGCTTTTCCTGTGCCTGATGCTTTGCATCCATTAAAATAGATTTGATAACAGGTTGTAAACTTCGATTCATATTAAGTTTGCCAAGCCCTGCTTCTTTCAATAAATCTTTGACTTCTTCGTACAGCTCATGAACATCTTCATCAAGCTTGATGCTCATGTTTGTTTTACTGGCTGTGCTATCGATAATTGCAGTAATTTTAGACATTGTCATTCCTTTTCTAATCGACCAATAAAATTGGTTTTTGATATTACATATAAAACATAAAAAAGACAATATTGTTTTATTTTAGCCTTTAAAACTGGCGTTATTTTGATCGTGGTTAAAATAAAAACTTTTTTCATCTTACATTTAAAAAAAATAAAATGATGTTAAATTAATATACTCTGATCTAGTAATAAGATATATAAATCGACTTTTTTTGAATTTATTCTGATCTAGTAATTAAGACTCCTAGCAGGTGGGGTGTGGGGAGGTGCCCCACCTGCTCGCCACAGGCGAGCTTTTCTGCGCTATGATGGCCGTGCAAAAGCTTCTTAGCATTCCGTTGTGAAGCATGGACGGAAGCCGTCAGTTCAATCAAATGCCATTCGTATTTTGGGAGAGCTGACCACTCTTCCACGCCATTTGCCTGCTGCCTTGACTGGCACGCTGAGCTACCAACTCAGCGGAGATCACAGGTCGCCAACCTGATGATTTAGCATGTGTCATAGCCGTATGCACGTAGTGGTGCTCGTACGGCTAATGGAGCGCTCGAAGCTGTAATGCTTCGTTCGACTCCATCGTATTTTTACATCCCAGTAGAGACTGGGCGACACGGACACGGGTTTGCTGGTAACAGCAGTAACCCTGTCTTACATGAAGTGGTGAAAATCCACATGAGGGGCAGCTTGGAAAGGTTGAACCTCATCCGAACACGTGGGATTCAGCACCAGGGGAAACGCTGGTGAGGTATCAAGGAGAAATCTGGCGATACTGGTACTCAGGGGGGCAACCTCTTGAGATCGATTGAGAGCTTAAGCGTGTAATTGTAGTCGCAGGACGACGCATTTCGGTAAGTGAAACAAAGCCGTGCTGACCACAAGTGTCAGCGACCGAACTTGGAAGTGCCATGCATGAGTAAGGGAGAGTTTTTGGAGTCTTTATCCCCTGAAAACCCTAAAAGGGTGAGATGTATATCTAGTGCATATCATGAGAGAGCGGCGTTGTTTTTCGACAGGTAAGACTAACGTGGGAAGCCCTAAGGCCGTAAAGCTTGACTTTAAAAATCAGGGTGGTTCCTGATGAGGCTATGGGTGGGAGCAAGGTGAGTAGAGTGAAAAATATCCTCAGGTGATTTTAATCATCATGCGATTCGGTCGAAGCGGGATATGAGTTTGGATCACGGCCTGGCAAGGCTGCCAAACAAGAAGATAGTTTACTATCGCTCGAAAGCTGTAGGCACATGCGTAAGCAGGCGTTTGGTAGAGGGGACTGTTTTTCCGACGGTCTCCCCTACCCCTGTGTGTTGGCACACACAGGAAAACTGCGAATGGCGAAAGTCCGAAGACGGTCATCTTCGGCACTTATATTTCTTGGTGAATATATCCATGTTCAATCAGACGACTGGCACATTATTTTTTAAAAGGAGGAATTGCAGGTATGTCAAAGCACTGTAAGCGTGTGGATTTTAAATCTGGTAACGTTGGTTTTTTTAACAGTACGGGGTGGCTTTACGCTGGTACTCTACTGTCCGTGAAGCATTTGCTTCATGCAGATGCTTTGAATACCTGACTGCTGCAATGCAGTCGGGCACCACACACTTGTTTGGTGCTGATGCTTTGGAATGTCTGGCACAAATACACTTGTGGCTGTGTCAACGGCAAAGCACAGGTCTTTGAACTGTAAAAAGGGGTCACTTGACCCAGACTTTTGGCTTCACCACTTGGTTGAAGTTTGGTTCACAGATAACAGCTATGCGGTCTCGCTAGTTGACCAACTGGCTCGTCGCATCAGGGTTTTCCTGATGCGACATTTTTTCTTTTGAACAACGGAATTTTAATCATGTTTGATCGGTTTGAATCGCAATTCATGATATTCATGGACAGTGTATTAAACACGCTCTACACCCTGTCATATGACTATTGGGTTCCAGCTCTTTGTGCTGTACTCGCATTGCTTGTTTTTATTGGTGTTGCCCCTTTGCACACCCACGCTAAAAGCACATCTCTTGAAGCGATTTGTGTGCTTGTCAGAAAAGTCTTGATTGGCGGTTTGATTCCACTGATCACAGTGCCATTCCTATTTACACTTTTGTCATTTGTCAGGTATGAAATCAGCTTTGGTAATGCGTTTGATTACATGCTTGAGAATTTTAAACCTCTGTGGGTTAACTTACTTGCACTGCCAATTGTTTTAATCGGGTGCATGCTAGCCAAAGTGAGTTATCGACGTTACACCAGGCCGAAAATTTCACGCTGGTGGAAATCCAAACGAAAGCAGCAAAAGACTGATCAACTCAGCGATATTCGAGACCTGCAAGATCATTTTAAAATGAAAACATTTTTACCTGAACAATATTATTCGGATAACGGTCTATTTGTTGGTTTGGATGAGAACAATAAACCTGACTACATCCCATTTGAAACTTGGTACGAGGTCAATGCTCAGATCATCGGCCCATCCAGATATGGTAAGGGTATTTTATTAGGTTGCTTAATCGATCAAATGATTAAACGTGGTGACGGTGTTGTTTATGTTGATCCCAAGACAGATCATTTCTTGCCACACATTATGTACCAAGCCTGTCGGCAAGCTGGCCGTAAATTTTATTACTTAGCACTACACGATTATGGACCTGGGTATTGGGCTCCATTTGCAGGTGGCAATGTTCGACAGGCTTTAGCACGCCTAGAGCTTGCCTTTGGACTTCAGTACACAGGCAACCCTGGCACTGACTTTTACAAATCACAAGAGAGAGCTGCGCTTGAATCAGTCTTTGGCCAGACACGATCAATCAAAGGTCTTCGAAAGCAATTAGAGAGCAACGAAAGCACTCTACGTATCAATGCAGAGTTAAAGCGCTGGTCTGAAGTGAAAACGCTTTGCCCTGACTCACAACAACCCCAGTTTACAATTGAAAAAGCCCTTGAAGAAAATGCCGTGGTCTATGTGCATGGCAGTCTTGATGATCCCATTGTCACCATGGCAACTAAACTTTTCATCATGGAGTACGTGCAAACAGCAAGCAGTCTGTACCAGCAGAAAAAAAGACAGGCACATCTCACTATGTTTATCGATGAAGTGAGTTTTTTAGCATCACAAACACTGGCTAAAAGTTTAGCCACCAGTATCGGCTTTAAGGTGAATTTTGTGTTGGCCTATCAATCGAGTTCTGATCTGCTGAACGTCGATGACAAGACAGTTGATCCAGGGTATTTACTCCAAAGTATCAACGTTAACTCACAAGTAAAAATGATGTACGGTGGTTTTGATTCCGAAACCGCCAAAATGATTTCAGAGATGTCTGGCACAATCAGTAAAACATTGGTGCGTACCGAATCAACTGAGGTGGATACAGCAATGGGAAGTGAGACTTGGGGTGATAGTCGCTCAATCTCACAACAAGAAAGTCCATTGATTCACACCAATGATGTTTTAACGCTGCCTAAGCGTGTCTTTGTGCTTTTCAGACCTCATTCAATGGCGACAATTCGTTACTCCTCATTTGTGCCTGTGAAAGACGATGAAGCCCTGCCCTCTTATATCGCTGATCGATTTAAAGTCATGCCTTGTGATGTTATTGAGCCTGTTGAAGAATCGTTACCTGATGAACCTGTATCCGATACTGAAGACGCACACACTGAACATACACCTGTTCAACCAAAGAAATCTCAAAATTCGAAGGGGTGGCAAAAAGAAAAAAATACTTTTGAAGGCGTTGTGCTGAATCATGGACAAGCCCCCTACCAACATAAACCACAAAATTCGACTAGTTATTTTGTTGAGCTAGAAGGTCAATCTATAAAAACAGTCTGGGGAACTGATCTACGACGTATTATGCATGATGTTCAAATTGGTTCAACTATTCGTTTGGTCAAACATGGGCAGCAACCTGTCGTGGTGAGTGAACGTGATGAACTTGAAGATGAAGACACTGCAACACGTACTAAAATACTTCACCGAACAGCTTGGTCAGTTGAAGTACTTGCTCCTGCTCCTACTGAAAAAGCATCTGAGCCAACTCAACCAAAGGTCAACACATCACCAGCCAAAAAATGGCTTGGTGAGCTGTTGAGTCATGATGAAGATCATTACAATTTTGATCAGAGTAAAAACCTGAGTTACTACGTGAAGATCAAGCTGATGGATGGTACAATCAAGACACTCTGGGGCGTTGATTTACCTGCTGCATTGGCTGGTATTGAAATTGGTACACTGATTGAACTTCAGTTTTTACGCCATCGTCCTGTTGAACGGGTTGATGCTAGTGCCTGTGATTCTGTGCCAAAGACCCATAACGTCTGGCTTGTAAAACAAATAGAATCTACAACTGCAACGAATAAATCTCGACGTAACAAGCAAAAAAAGCAGTCTAAATAAACACCTGTAATGTGATATCAATTTATACCCTATTCAAAAACGGCTAATAACACACCTTAAAGCCGTTTTTATCCTCTCTAGTATGTCTGTTCATTTTTCATTTGAAAATGCCTTATAGGTGCCTTAATTCTTCGATATGACTATCTTAGATTCATCGTGCCTCACTTTATTTTAAATAATGCCCAATCTCACGAAGTGAGTTGGGTAGAAGTAAAAAAATAAAAATTTAAAAAAAAAATTTGTTGTTACCTTGGCGAGTGACTCTGGTGGATAAGCGGGAATCAACTGTGGTCAAGTTGTGTGCAGCTTTGCTGTGCACATCTTGTCCATCAGTTATTCCTGCGGTCTGCGAAGCTTTAGCGCAGCAGATATCCCCAGAGTTGAACGAGCTAATATTTTATCCGTAACGTGCTATTTGATCTATTGTGGATAACTTTTTCTTGTGTTCTTGTGTTCTTATATTTGTTCTTATGTTCAGGAGATTTTTTTTCATAAAAAACAACAACTTACTGTC
>TARA_B100000686_G_scaffold114127_1_pt1 | contig 29268 bp, 24 predicted proteins | sample TARA_B100000686 | Tara Oceans TARA_B100000686 (sample SAMEA2622733) | marine metagenome | biome: marine biome (ENVO:00000447); feature: marine epipelagic mixed layer (ENVO:xxxxxxxxx); material: "saline water (ENVO:00002010), including plankton (ENVO:xxxxxxxx)" | depth 150 m | reverse complement strand
GAAGATGCGGAGGCCGCTGGTTCAAGTCCGGCCAGTCCCACCATCACTCTGTATCAGAGAGTATGCTAGTTTGGAACCCATGTAATTCAGCAATTCCTACCGAAGCAGCATCGACCATCGAATCCAACTCTTCGCGGGTATAGGTCGATTCCTCTCCTGTCCCTTGGACCTCTACGAACCCACCATCGCTTGTCATGACGACATTCATGTCGACGTCCGCATTACTGTCGAGGATGTAATCGAGGTCGGTCTTGACCTCGCCCCCTACCATGCCCACGCTGAGAGCAGCAACATCGTTAGGCATTACAGCGGATTCGTGTGCAACTTTCTCCTCACCTGTCAACTCGTCAACCTCTTCGCCATTCCGGATTTGCTCTCTGGTCAGGCGCCTATCCTTGGGAAGACACTCGCCGCTTGCAATCAGACGCCTAACTGCTAGACGCATTGCGATTGATGCAGCTGTGATTGAAGCACATCTAGTTCCGCCATCGGCATTCAGAATATCACAATCAATGGTAAGTGCAATTGGCCCCAACTCCTCGAGGTCTATGGCCCCGCGCAACGAGCGCGCAACTAATCTCTCGATCTCCTGAGTTCTACCCTTGGCACCATTACGCTCGCGACGAAATCTCCGGTCAGTCGAGCCCGGCAGTAACGAGTACTCGGCGTGAACCCAGCCTCGGTCAGCATCGCGAGGGAACCATCGAGGCAGTGAGTCTGCCTTGGTGGCGCAGGCTAGGACCATGGTATCCCCTTGCCTGTACACTAGTGATGCCAGAGCATTCGGAGTGAAGTCCAATGCAACCTCAATCTCCCTCATCTCATCCGAGCCTCGGTTGCTTTCCACATCGCCAGACTTCATCTTCGCCATGACCCGGCGAGCGGAGGTCTGCGCATGAATCATTCGCGTCGAGCGTGAGCGGGCCTGAAGACATCTACTACTTCCTCATCAGTGGTGATATAAGGCCCTCCAATCAGATCTACACAGTACGGGACAGCAGAGAAAATCTCATCCAGAATCTCTCGGATAGAGCGAGGCGATCCGGGCAGGTTCAGAATCAGAGAGGAGCCACGGATGCCCGCCGTCTGCCGTGATAGGACAGCGGTAGGGACGTGCCGCAGAGATATCGCTCTCATTTGCTCTCCAAACCCAGGAAGCATGCGCTCACAAACCGCTTCTGTTGCCTCAGGAGTAACATCCCGAGGTGCCGGGCCGGTGCCGCCGGTGGTGACTACTACTGAGCAGCCTTCCGAATCTACCAAATCAGCCAGTGCCTGCTCGATTTGCTCTCTTTCATCGGGAACAAGTCTTCGCACCACTTCCCAAGGGGAAGTCAAAGCCTCTTCTAGAAAGCCAACGATTGCAGGCCCACTGAGGTCCTCGTAGTCTCCAGCACTAGCTCTGTCAGAGGCGGTGAGCACACCAAATCTGCACATCTCCCCCGCTGCCATACCGGTCGACAAGAGGTACTCAGGATAAACACAGCCTCAGCACGACTCACTTCGATACGGGCATCTTCATGAACCGCCGAGTGTGATGATTGGTCCCGGAGGCGATGGAGTGCCGAGTCTACCCCAACACGCACATTCTGCTGTTGCCCCAATGCTGATGCAGGAGCATGATTCCGCAGTCATCGCATCATTGGTTTATGTAGACTCAGGTCCATACCATTGATGCAGGTGATTGGATGACAGAAGAAGGAAGATATGCAGCACAGGTGACGATAGTCAAACAAGAATGTCCCGATGCGGATGAGAAGGAGATAGCTGAGGAATTCAGGCGCTACGAAGAAGAGTTCCTGATTCCTCCTGAGGATGCATTACGCTCTGTCGTCCGAAAGTTCCAGGCCGCTACTGGAGTTGAACTCAAGCAAATCGCTAAGCCCGAGAGGGCGGAGAAGAAAGTGGACAAGTTCGCAGACCTCGACGCCGATGACCGCAATGTCACTATCGAGGTTGCGGTAATCAGTTACACTCCGCGTGTGCAGATGGTTCGAGGAGAGGAGAGACAAGTCGCCTTCGGATGGATTGAGGACAACCCATGGCAGTCTGGGGATCAGCGTGAGCGCTGGGATTTCAAGGACTGGGGAGAGAAGGCCGAGAGCCTTGCTCCAGGCTCGATCGTACGTTTGGAGGGGGCATCCGTCAATGAGTGGAACGACAAAAGATCTCTCAATATCAATCGAACTACCCGCGTCACTGTACTGAAGGAAGGAGGGGCCGCTGCGGTTCAGATTAGCGATGAACCCTCGTCTATAGAAGAGGCATCCAAGAGAGAAGGATTCGTCAATCTGGTAGCACGGCTAATTTCTTCCAAGCCAGATGTCATAGTCAAGCGCGACGGTAGCGGCGAGTTGAATGTAGTCAGAGGCAGACTTGGGGACTCCAGCGGCACCATCTCGTTCCTTTCTTGGGTCCCTCTTGAGCACGAGCTAGGGACGGTTCTGAAAATCGATGGCGCCTCAATTCGTAAGTTTAGAGACACTCCTGAAGTCAATATAGGGGACAGAACCAGAATAGAAGTCTTCCACGATTCTGCATTCGTAAGCATGGAAGACCTAGAAAAGGCGAACAAAGTATCAATTTCGGAACTTCGTAACGGCATGAGGGATATCGAGGTAACTGTCCAAGTCGAGTCTTGGGAGAGCCGCTCATTCGTCTCAGAGGATGGGACCGAACGCGTCGTTCGAAGTGGGGATGTGATGGATCCTACGGGCAGATGCCGACTCACCGCTTGGTGCGAGATAGATCCGAGTAGAGGAGACTTCCTACATCTAACTGGAGCAAGAGTCCAGTACTGGCAAGGTTCACCCGATTTGGTAATCGACGATGCAGCACAGATTGCCAACTTGTCAGACGCACCATGGGAGCCCATTGACCCAGAAGTTCACTGGGTTGACATAGACCTCACAACAGTAGTCAACGGCGGCTCTCGTAGGGGAATCAGTACCGGTGGAACTGTAGTCACGGTGCGTCCTGATTCAGGTATCATCGAGCGCTGTCCCGAGTGCCGACGCGTTCTGCGCGATGGCGCCTGCGGAGAACACGGGCCACAGCGTGGCGAGGAAGATTTGAGATTGAGATTCGTAATAGACAATGGAATCTCAAACGCATCACTACTCTTGTCCAAGGCCGCTTCTGAGACATTCCTAGGGGCCGATCAGGAATCGGTAAAGGAAGAGATATCCAAGTCAGGAAGTGCTGGCTTCGTCGCATCTCTACGCGAGAAACTAATTGCTAAGCGTCTGACAGTAAAAGGGCGCTCTATTGTGGACGAGCAAGGTGCGATGCTACTCGCCGATGAAGTCGAGTACGACACGACTTCAGCGCACGATGCCGCCAATGAGGTCATCGAGCGCTGGGGGGTGATACTGTGATGCAGCAAGGGCCCAGAGTGGGACGTCAGAGCGCCATCAGAATCTTCGCCAATGAGTATAGAGACGCTTCTCTACCCGAGGAAGGCTCGGGAGAGTATGACCCATCATTTATCATCACCAAGATTGGTGCCAGGGTAAACCGAGCATTAGTCTGCGGAGTTATCGATAGAGTCGAGAGAAGAGAGGGCGAGAACGGGCCTAATTACTCGGCCCACATCAGGGATCCAACGGGAACTCATCTGTTTAACGTCGCTTCGTTCCAGCCAGAACTACATCCAGACTTCGAGGAGTTAATGGCGCGCTATGAGACGGGGGACCGATTCCTCCTCGCTCTTGTCGGTAAGGCGAGATGGTTCGAGACAGAGGATGGAGGCATATTCAACTCTCTGAGAGCCGAGGAATTCACAATTATTGACAAGGAATGCTACACCAATTGGCTCGTGCAGACTGCCGATGCAACCCTCAGGCGTATCGATGCCCACGCATCCTCTTTGGAGAGTGATTTGACTCCAGCCGCACTGGAGGAAGCCGGAGTTCCATCTGACCTCGTTGACGGACTAATACTTGCACGAGGCCACTATGGTGAGTTCGACCCCGAGGCATACCGGGTAGGTGTTCTGCAGGCTCTGTCCACAGCTACAGGCAAGACCAGCGTAATCGAGACACTTTCCGAGCCCGAAGCCGCCCCGACTCTCGAACAGGCTACTCCAGAGGCCGCGGCGCAACAAACTCCGGCAGAACCTTCTGATGCCGTCGAGGCAATAATCGAGACCATTCGCTCGAGAGATACAGGCCAAGGGGTCGATTACAACGACATCGTCGCAGCCCTAGTCAACTCTGGGCACTCCCGGGAAGCGGCCGAGGATGCCATAGATTCTGCAAGAGATCAAGGCGAAGTGATGGAGCCGAGATTCGGCTTTTTCCAACTCGTTCCCGAGTAGTTCAATCATCTTCAATCAGAGTCTCAGCGTATTCCATGCGCTCTCTGACTCTGCTCATAGCAGCGGCAGCATCGATTCTAGTCCTGACTCCTTCACCAATACTAGCTCCTTTCGACTCAGCGATATTGGTGGCTACAGATATCACTCTCGAGCGAACCTCTTCGCCCTCCAAAGGCCAACCTCTTCGCTCTGCTAGTCTTAGCAAAAGTCCTTCTTCAACGGAGCCCCAATTCCCCGAATGTCCTCTGAGAATACTCCCAACCATTCTCTCTAACTCCTCGACCCTAGCGCCAATTGTCAACAGTGCCCCTTGAACTTCGGAATCTGATTTGTCCACATCCTTCACAATCAAGTCTCTGGCATCTTCCAGAACTGCAACAGGAGATTCCTTCTCGAACGCATCTTCAACAGTCTCGACCTCGATCACTTCTTCTGCATCATCAACAACATCGGCCTTGGAATCTCCTGAAGTTGCATTTGGGATGCCGGACCTCCATAGGCTGCGCTTGATTCTACCCCAGCCCCTGCCTTGACTAGTCAGAACCCCTGCAACATGACCCATCAGCACTGTTCTAGTTCCTGTAAGTGGCAATTCTAGTCGCAGACATAACTCATGCAACTCATCTCTCTCCATATCTGCTAGGTGTTCAACACTCAGTCGGCGAGAGTCGAAGTTCAGGTGTAACCATAGCCGCTGCCTCCTTTCCTTGTGGGAGCCTGATGACTTGATTCCGAAAACCTTCAACACCGCTCCAGCTTCCTTGTGAGTGAGTGATTGGATGCCTTCCCAGGACAAATCCATCTCTCCCAGAACAAGATGCTCAATCAGCCTAGCACGCAATACTTCGACAGAACCACTCTTGCCCAAACCTTCAGCCTCGGCCCTATCTCTGAGTTCCATCAGACGACCTCGATATAGGACATCGAGGAGAGAACTGTCGACTTCAATGTCCAGCATTACGGACTCACTCACTAGCGCCGAGGTCATATCCATTGCGCAAATCAAAACCCGGTACCGTGGATTGAGGCAGTTCGGAGAATTAGCCACTATTCCCCTAGGTCGATGAAGGCAGGGGCCTCCTCATCGGTGTAGAAGTCCTTAGGTACAGGTCTAGAAGCTTCTTGCAGCAAGACATCCCAGTCTCTGATTGCAGAAATAGTAGCATGCGTATACTCGCTGTACTTGATGACACGGTCCAGTCCAATAGTATGCCGACCGTTTCCAGACAGTACCTCAATTCTGAATTCAACGTGCACCTCTACCTCGGTTACCTCTCCCTCTGTGTCGTGACAAGCCTGTTCGAGCGTGAGGTCCCGTTGCTCCTCTGCCTGCTTCATGAGTGATCTGACTTGTCGATGCCTGACTAATATGCCAACTCTCTCTAACATCTCTGAATCTAGCCCCGAAATCATTTGATTTTGTACATGCCAACAGGTCTCACCCTCAGTCTCGGACACGCGCCTTGTGATGCTGCTTGGAAACCTATTCCTAGCCAGTAGAATCACTAGGTCTGCGTAAGGTAACGGCAGGAAGTGAGAACCACCTCTGTCCTTTGGGTCGGGCAAGAGAGCATGACGGCGAGCAGGAGAACCAATCGAATCGTAGACTGCCCTCGAGGTGATGTACCCCTCAATCTCCCCGGACTCTCTCAACTCCTCCATCCATTTTGCAACATCTAGACTGTCTCCCTCTGGGCCATCCTGATTGCAAATTGAAGCAAATGCTGTAGGACTCAGAATCCTGAGTCCGCCCCTCGCTCGCCTCAGTTGCCTGCGTACTAGAGCAGATTCAGCCAGAATTATTCCCAGCCGAGGTTGGTAGTCTAACTTATCATCTGAGACAAGAACCAGATTAGGTCGACGAGGAGTGCGAGCCCCTACTACTTCGCACCCTGCAGATAGCATCTCGACCTGCTTGCCGTGAAGCAGTTCTGCTGGCATTGCCAGCATGTCCGCATCACCCTCGGATAGCATGCCTATTGCTTGGGTGAAGTCGGTTGCAGAGAAGCTAGTAAGATGGAGCCCCTCGTCATCGAACTCCTCAAATTGTGAGGAAACTGAACAGTCAGGAGTATCGATGATGGCGAGTTTCAATTCGTCCAATCCGTCCACCTCCAGGGGGGGACACGTAACGTGCCCGTATGGCCGGCGTGCACACTTGTTGATATAGGCGACCCTCTTCAAACAGCCCGAGTGACATGGTCTCTCTCAACCAGATAAGTGCACGTGCGGAGCTTGAGAGGCGACGCTACCAAGTTGAGGAAGCTCTAGAGGAGTTTGTTCAGAAGAGATTGTCAAAGCCAGATGCTCCCGTAATGAGGCTCGTCAGCGAGATTCTTCTAGGAGGTGGCAAGAGGTACCGGCCAATACTCAGTGTACTGGCATACGAGGCCTGCGGAGGGGAGGATCAGGAGAGGGCACTCAACCTAGCTCTCTCGGGAGAATTGATACACACTGCAACTCTCATCCATGACGATATCAACGACCAATCCAAGTTACGCAGAGGAAAGCCAACTTTGCATACGACCACATCTCAATCACACGCTATTATCGCTGGCGACTATCTTTTCGCACTCGGTTTTGGATTAGGCGGCCATAATGATGACCGCGTAGTTGAGCGCATTGCTAGCACTTGCGGAGGACTAGCATCGGGAGAAATCCTACAGATGGAGCACATTGGCAATCTCTCGACAACTCCTGAGGATTACTATGCGATTGTAGACGGTAAGACCGCTCACCCCTTTGCTTCTGCCTGTTGGGGCGCTGCAATAACTGCAAACGCCAACCAGTATTCTGATTCAATGGAGGCATTTGGAACGGAACTTGGTAGGGCATTCCAACTGGTTGACGATTTACTAGATCTGACTGGCGACCCAAGTATGGGCAAACCCCGAGGCACAGATGTCCACGATGGTAAGATGACTCTGCCAATTATCCATGCTCTGACTATGCTGCACGGCTCTGATTATGAGCACTTTACGGATGTTCTTACCAACTTCAGTGACGACAGATGGGGCGAGTTCTCTGAACTAATCGAGAAGGCTGGCTCTTTGCAATATGTCAGGCAACTGATAGAGAATCACATCGAGAGGGCGTTGAATGCTCTAGGAGAACTGCCTGAGTCTAGGGCTCGTACTTTGATGGCAGAACTCACCAAGATGTCCGAGAGGCGCCGGACTTGAGTCCAATGTCCCTTGAGCGCACTGAATGGGACGCCATAGTGATCGGCGGTGGACCTGCTGGTAGTACGACTGCCCGTTATGCCGCCGAAGGAGGGGCGGCTGTACTAGTCATCGATGGCAGGGATCCTATTGGCTCACCTCTACAGTGCGGAGAGTTAGTGCCGAGCAACGACGAGATGAGGCGATTGTGCCCTAATGTTCCTGACATCGACGATCTTCTACGAACGCCTGAGCATGCAATTTCTTTGAGGACCAAGGAAATGCATCTGATGCCTCCATCGGGTAAGCCTCTGAGGTACCCTTTCGAGGGTGTGGTTCTGAACAGAGTGGCTCACGATGAGGAGTTGGTCGAACTGGCACGTTCAAGCGGAGCCGAGTACCTTGTAGGAACTCGAGTTGCACAAATCGAATCTAACAAGGTAACCCTTGCAGATGGCTCACAGTACACTGCCAAGGTCATCATCGGAGCAGGTGGTCATAACGACCCTTTGAGAAAGTCACATTGGAACGTTGAATCGATGAATATTCCCGTTAAGTTCGTGTTGATGGACGGAGAATTCGACGAAGTACTGGAACTGCACTTCGGATCTGTCGCCCCCGGTGGTTACGCCTGGGTCTTCCCCAAGCAGGGTGGGGCCAACATAGGATTGGGGATTCAGAGAAAACTAGCCAAAGGCAGGAGCCTAAACCTGTACTCTGAGGAATTCTTTTCTCGATACCAAGGAGAAATCAGTTTCAGCGGCGCAGGGTCTCTTCCAATGTCAGGTACAATTCCTAAGTTCGTCAAGGGAAATCACTTACTCGTAGGCGATGCAGCAGGAATGGTCCTGCCATCGAATGGAGCAGGAATCACGATTGCGATGATCGGTGGCAGAATTGCAGGGCAAGTAGTCGCCGAACATCTCGCCGATGGTACATCTCTTGAGGAGTATGAGAAGAGATGGAACAAACAGATGGGTAAGGTGATGCGCAACTCAAAACTCGCGTTTAAACTTGGAACTCTGATGTTCCGCTCACCAGATTGGCTACTCAATCTGATGTTCAACAGACTGACTAAGCCATTCATCTGGAGGGCGGTGACTTGCCGCTCTCTGTTTTACTGACTCAAGAATCTAAAACTTCGAGAATCTTCTTCTTCGTAACCCAAGCTGAGTAACACCGATGGAAATCCAACTCGCCTTCTTCTCCAAATAACTCGTGAGAAAGATCATTCCTAAAACTCGTAAGTAGATCCGCCTCCTTAGTCGAAACGCCGAAATACTTCTTTCCGAGTTTTTCCCTGCTAGATAGTAGATTACCTAGTGAAAGCCTTTCAGTTTTTTTCTTCCTGCTACCTGCCCAACCTGTAGGGGACAATTCTTTGTGCCCCTTTTCTAGAAAATAACTCTTGATCTTATTTTCTAAATTGACCATCCTGGTCATCATTTCATACAACACAGGAGGAGCCATCAATTCCTCGATGGTGATAATGCCATAACCTTCCTTTTCCCCGAGGTGAACTATGACCGGTCCGGCCTGATGTTTTTTCCTCTTTTTCCCTCTGTTCATCCATTCAATTACATGGTCCAGTGATTTATTTCCATCGACCCTTCGATGCTCTTCTTTCTTCCAAACTCCTGTTTGTTTACTCCAAAATCCAACTGCCCTAGAGGAATCCTTTCTGAAGCCCAGTAATTGGTCAAAATCATTAGCATCTGAAAGGCTCTTTAGAGCCGAGTCACGGATCTCAATTTCCCGATCTTCTTCTTCGATCCCCCACATAGGGGATACAGCAAAATCTCTAGCTCGAATGCCCCCCTCTAGGGGGATATTCCAAGACTCTTCAGATGGAGCATTTACTTTGTCACAATCAGTAAACCCAGAGCTCTTCAGAGGTTGCATCAACTCCAGTAGATCAACTGCATTCTTGGTAAATTCATAATCAGAGACTTCTGATGCCGGAGAATCCGTTTTTTTGGCCTGTTCACAAATTTTCTTGAATATTTTATTTCCCAAATGTGCATCAAGAGTTCTCGAATCAGAACTCAACTCAGCAATCTTTAGGCTGAGGTATTTCCTTACTTCATCATTTTCAGCTAGAGTGTGTAAAGTAACTATCCTGCACTCATCTCGGTGTAGGCGAGGGCCAGTTAAAGCAACGTGGTGTTCACTACTGATTACAAAGAATATCACGTCTAAGATTGTGTTATTTTCATCACTGAATAGCAACTCGTCAACCTCTTCATCAGAGATGACGAAGACTTCATCGGGGTCGCCATCATGGTACCTTCTACGGGCTACTCTGGTGATTTTTCCCTCTTTGTCAATTAGGGGAATCGCATCGAAATCATTAGCTTCCAGGATATTTTTCAGAACATGGATATCTCTATCTCCGAGATCCGATTTCAGCTTCTTATTTTTCCATATTTCACTAGCACAGACCAGAGTCGGACTTGAGATGTCTTCGAGCCCAACCATGTCATCGGTATGGCATTGGCATACATAACTCTTCAATTTGCTATTCGGGCCTGTGCGTGACATTCGAATGTCGCTAGTCTCTAGATGCAGGACTTGAGGTTAGAGTTTGAATTCCAGAATCCTAAATCTGCCCTTCGAACTTCTTGATTCGCCTTTCGAAAGTCAAAGTTCACTGAATCTAGGGCTAGAAGGTGAACAAAATGACCGAAAATAACACAAAAGAAAATGAAAACAAGTTTGAGACTTTAACTCTTGAAATGCTACCTGCACTTACAGACAGGTTCCTTGAACAAGCAAGAAGCGAAGAAACTGTAAATTGGGCTCTAGGTATCTTCGATGCTTATCCTCATGGTATGATACATATGGATCAGCAGGGAGGCTATCTTCTGCAGATTCTCCACCCAAATACAATCAGGGTAATACAAATATTCGACAGTTTCGGATGCTTCTCCAGCCTACAAATGCTACGCGCTACGTGCGAAAAGGCGGAGATAGAAATGGAGATTGAGGGGTACGCGCATATCACTCCCGCACCAACCCAAAGCCAATCCGAATCGATAGCCAACTCAATTGGTTCGGACGACGAGGAATTGCATTTGGAGATGGGAGTTGAAGACCTTCCTATGGACATAGAATTGCACAATATGGCAAACAGTTCAAATGCCCCCGAAGGAATGTGGGTCTGATGTGGATTTTCACGACTCATGGATTCATCAGCATAGTCCAACACAAGGACATCCCTGATCAATTCCAGATCAAATCAAGGGTCCCTGAACCTTTGGAATTATTATGGCCAGAGCACGAAATCCAAGTCTTGGATTGGGCCGATTATATGTTTAGAATCAATGTACCTAAGAGTGAGGTTATTTCAGTTCTGATTGAGATTACTGAATCAGTGGATTACACCAGTTTCAAGCATGAATGTGAGGATAATCAGTCATACCATGACGCCCTTGTGCGCGTTTGGACTGTGATGTACAACTACCAGATCAGAATGGAAGCTGTAGAGCATGGAGAGGGAATCTGATGGCTGAAATAAGAGAATGGAAAGTTCACTTAATCCGTAATGGGCAGAGCAACATGGGTGAACCAACATTTCTCTATGGTAGGACCGTAGAGGAAATTAACAACCTCGAAACATTTGGAAGAGTAATTCCGAGCAATGGACTAATTAGCCACTTGTCGCGAATTAACTTGATGGACGAATTGACTGAAACCGGTGTGACTATCCTATTATCTCGTTCTAGACCCAACGACGATGGCCAAAAACTAGTCCAGATATTTTCGGCACGCGACGAGTTCGGCAGACCGAAGCACACCTATGCTTCTGATCATCCCGATGAAGAGGGCACCATGAATATCCACGCCTTCTGCGGGAACTCATTGCCAAAACAAGTATGGATATTGGTGAAGCCCTTGGATGAACAGATTCTTGCAGCTTCGCTGGGAAGAGAGTGGCTAGAAGGAGGGCCTCACTCTAGACAGAGTAAGATTGGTGAATTTGCCGATATTGATATTGAGAATTCGCCAGATTGGTGTTCTTCTGAAGAAGAAAACTCCGATTCAAAGACAGACGAGAGATCGATTATCGAGACGCTGCTAGGCTCAAGAGAGGAAGATGGAAACTACCCTGATTTCCAACTTCCAGGACCCTCAAATGAGATTTTAGGGTCCTAAGTTTCCCTTCTTCTGTGCTCATAGTCCTTTTCTCCTAGGAGAAATTGCAGTGCTCTGAGTGCCACAACCTCAGGATTTTTCTCTCTTATCCTCAGTGGTTTGCAACCCAATTCCAATTCAGCGTTGAGAATGTCATTCCTAAAATTATCATCTTCAATAAGTCGCCGTTCCCTATCCTTTAGATTCTCAATTCCACCTGCACGCTTGAGAATTCTCTCGCATCTAAGCTTCTCATCGACTCGAATAGTAAACACTATGTCGGGCCGAAACTCCTCCTTTGGCCATTCCGGATATTCCTCTAACTCGGCGAATCTTACAGAGGAGAACGATACCCAACATCTGTCTATTAAAACGACTTTTTCTGAATCCATATCTTTTCTCAGACGCTGAATCTCGGACCACTCTTGGAGGTAAGACTCGATCATGAATTCATTCAACTCGTCAGTCTCCCCGAGTTCTTTGATTTTCTTTCCTCGATATTCCTTAGTTTCCTCAGGAGTTTCCCAACAAATACAATCAATCAGCTTTGAGAGCTCTGCTATTGTGGTGCCTTTTCCACTTCCGTCAAGGCCCTGAAAAGCAATCGTCCCGATTTTTTGAGCCACCATGACAATTCCTCCTAGGCGACCAAGCATCAATCCATCGCAAATCAGGTATACAATTCTGACATAGTAGAGCAGTTAGGAATCGAAATCTCAGTAGGCTCTCTGCACGTTTCTCTTCTACAGTTAACCTCTTCCAGACCTCTCTCTAGATCTATGTCACGAATGATATCAGAACCATTCTGCTTAGCATTGAGTTCTGCAGTAATCAAGACCTCTCTAAGCCACGCTCCTGTAAGCCCCTCACTTCTTCTAGATAGAATGTCAATACTAGCATCTTCTGCAAGGTTGAATGAACTAGACAACGATTCTAACAGACTCTGTCTAAGCTCTCTGTCCGGAGTTTCCATTCTCATGATTACGTCGAATCTTCCAGGCCTATCGCTCAATGCAGGATCTAATTCTCCCACCAAGTTAGTGGTGGCTATTGTAATCACTCCCTCGTTTTCTTCCACCCCATTCAGAGCATTGAGATACTCTGCAAGGAACGGATGAGACTGTTGCTGTCGATGCTGGCCCCCTACAGTATCGATATCTTCGATAATCACAATCGATGGTGAAATTCTCCTTGCCATTCGATAAACTTCAGAGATAGCCCCGTGATTCCCAGGTCTATTCAGTGCATCTCCTGAGATGAAAATTGTAGATAGTCCAGTAGCCCCAATAATTGCCTTGCACAACATAGTCTTACCAGTGCCTGGAGGGCCTGCAATCAGAATTCCTCTGGAGTTAGGCAATCCTCTTTCGAATAGAGTGGGCATGTTTTCGATAAATGTCAAGACGTGCTTATCGATGATTTCTTTTTGATTAGCACTCAGCACTATTTTGTCTGCGATAGATTCGTCTCTCGTCAAGAACTTACCCGATACGGAGCATACGCCGCCCTTCATTGGACCGTTATTGTCAGCGAATTCTCTAATTCTGTGGATTATATCTTCTTCTTCACCATCTCTCCCATCATGATATATGTCACATCTAGGGTCCCCGTCGCAGTCTATCGATTGCTTGAGAATATACTTCCTACCTGTTTCTTTGTGTGTGATGAATCTGGTTATTCTGTACGCTGATCTAATTTCGTCTTCAGTGATTTGATAATTTCCAAATTTTGGCGTCTCTCCACGTGATTCGAACGAATCGCAATAAGAATCAATTGAGTGAACCTCACATTGCTCCTCAAGGAATCTCTCAATGCTAATCAGCCAGTGAACTTTCCACCTAAGGGGATAGTAGTTCCCGGTGTGAAGAATTTCAACATCCTCACTTTTTGAACAATCTTCTTGGCAATCCTGTTCTGGATTACAACACCCATCATTCATTCTATCCGCGAAGAATTTCTGACTGTCAATCTGGAAATCTGATTTTGTATTGGGTGGCTCTTCCTTGTTGGCATCCGACCAAGCTTTGCGAGCATCATTAACAGCGAATACTAAATTTTCAAGATCAATTGAAATTCCGTGTACCCCAACCTCAATCATCATTCGTTTATCTCCAATTTCTGACTCTAGTTCTTCTCCTGCTAGAATTGTCCTAATGGCTTCAACACGTTCTCTTTCTGACATCTGAAGAATATTCTCTTCAACTACCGATCCGTTTAGTAATGCGGAAACCAATCTATCTGTAGCAACCTCAAATTCTGTATTCCCATCATTCTCTACAGTTTCCGCGATGTCCTGAGATTCCGACATCCTCGGCCCTAATTCATTGAACCTCATTTGTTTCATTATTTCTCGACGGCGTGCACGTCGGGCACGGCTTCGATTCGCTCTCTCTTTGGCTCTATTATTTTCAGAATACTCGGGGTCTTCCATCAAGGCATGGATTATAGAAAGTCCGAAGTTCGAATGTCAAGAACCGACGTTCGAAATCTAATTGGAGCACAATTCCGGCCAAGATGCAATCGAAAATAATCGAAAGCCAATCGCCGAAGAAGGCGAATGACGGTGAGAACGAGATCTCTCATCGTAACCGGAGGGAAGTGGGGTCACCGGGTCTCGGCATCTCACCTCCAACCCCTGCCCTCCAACCAGGTTCACTAGTCGAGATTACCTCTGGAATACTAAGTGGTAATTACGCACACGTTATTCGATTAATGGATACAAACAGACTTGATCACAGAGCCTTAGCTTCGGCCAGACAAGTTATGCTACATCTAATCGAGCCATCAGGACAGACCTTCGCTACAATTGGATGTGACAAGGTACGGCTCGCTTCTGAGGGTCTGACCATTCAAACTACCAATCCTGTCTTTCGAACGGAAAAAACCGAGGAAGTCAGAGCAGAGAGGAATAGAAAATGACACCATCATACCTTACCTATGCACTTGCAGGTGCGGCATTCACACTATTAGTAGCCGCATTCGTACGCGCATGGCACTTCGATAGATTACGTGCTAATCGAGCAAGACAAGCCCTACTGAAGACCAGAGAAAGTCACGACAGGGGTTGGCATGCACACAAGGACAAACTCACCTGGGCGAGTAGAGTAGTCGACTCGATTAACGAAGAGGTGTCTGAAGAGATAGACGAGTCGCTAATGAAGCGGCTCTCTGATCATGAAAGACTCGCATTGGAAGGGGCAGTGCGGGCACAGGAGCGAATCAACAAGCTCGAATTAACCATCAGTAACATCACTTCTGGAATCGCAGAATTCGATTCGAGAATGAGGCTATTAGATGACAAAATCCGTTTCTGCGAAGATAAGTTGCTTTCGTGGGGAGGGCCCATGAACGAACTAATCGTGCAGGTAAATGGTATCGAGAGTGCAAACGAAGAAGCCCTAGTCACACTAGCGACAATGTTCGAACTACGCAAAGACATTGAGGAAACTGAGAGAGAAATCTCGAAGGTATTGTCGATATTTGATACAGGAGAATGATAGAATGTTCAACTACAATTGGAAAGGAAAGCAAACACAGACTAAACCCGAAGATTCGGAAGGATCAGTGGATTCTGAGCAAGGAGGAGTGGAGAGGGCCCGGACCAACCTCGAGGAGCACTCTAGCACCACACTGCCAAACTTATCCAACCAATCATCAGATAGAACTCCCGATGAGGGACTAAGTAAGATCTCAGATATGGTCAAGACCCTGAACAAGGAGATGAACAGGGAAAACAGCGGTACCTCCGAGACAAATAGTAGAGAGATTTCCAATTCAAGGCCAACTGAGTCTTCTGATTCTGTACCATGGAAGTACGGAGGTAAGCCGATTGAAGTTCCGAAAGCAAACGAAGCTAGTATGGACAATGAGAGCATCACAGGAATAAATGTCAAGGCTCAGAAATCTCGTACAGAAAAGAAATCAATCCCTGGGATTATGCCTTCAGGAAGGGTACAGTCCTATTCTGGAATTAGGCATTCAGCACCAACAGGGAGAGGAGTCCACATCTCTTCCAATGGAAGCAAACCACAATGTGTAAAGGGTTCAGTAATTGAGCACATAGAGCACACCGGAATGCACCTTCATGGGGCCATCATCAGAACTGGTACTACTGCAACCAATGCAGACATCGATCCAACCGTCGATTTGACAGGCCGCGTTCATGGCTTCCTACCGAATGCTATTCAGACGCTGCGAAACTTGGCACTAGCCTCTAGCACTCTATCTGGTGATAATTGCGACGAGGAAGGCAGACCTTACCAATTCGCCATAATCAACGTCTTGGGCCGAGAGGACCATTCTAGGATTATGAGGACAATAGCCGAAGCCAGCAAGTCTCCAGGAGGAGAATTGCAGACGATAATCGGCCAGTCAGGAGCCCCCACAGGGACAAAAATCAGCACACTGCTGTACAATGATGCTGGAATGCCATTCGCATTAGGAGTGACTTTCCCAGATCCATCTTTGAAGTCTAGAGGAAAATCTCCACAGCACATCATATTCATCCACTCAACTCGAGCTACAGGAGGAGGTAAATCGGACGAGAAACTCTCGGACGGTACACTCTCATTCGAGTGCTCTGCTCTAGCCGAGGAGTTCCGATGGTGGACATACGCATTGGATCTAGCTGGTGGCAAGATAGGCGGGTTGGATACGACTCTGGGCGGCACTGCAAGAACTGCCAGATATGCCCTGTTATCCGCTTCAATCTCACGCCAACTGTTTGCTAAGGAAGCGATGGAATCAATCGGAGTCGATTCTGGGACGTGGGTCAGAGAAAATCTCGGCAGTGATGACCAGATTTACAGAGCCAATTTCTCCACAACTCTTCTCAGAGCAGCTTGGGGAGAAGCCGGTAAGAGATTCCAAGGCATTGACATCGAATTAATTGACAGACAAGATATTCACTCACGCACATCACGAGAGGTGAGGGCGGCTACTGCAATTCTGAGAAATCTCTTCTTGGGCCACAATTCAATGGCCGGATTCAGAGGAGACGTCAGTGACGAGCAGTGGTCAAAACTGCGAGAGCAGGGTATCACAGATAGTGAGTTCCTAGACATTCACGACACTACTGATGACAGAGAATGGCCAATCAAGAGGAGAACTGAGGTCGCTTCAGCTGAAGAGATCCCAATCAACTCGGCAAAGAACATGGCCCTTGGGCAAGGTAGTGAATATGCTCATGATCTGGCTGAGCGAATGCTAGAGGGGATGAGAGGACTTGCTACAGAAAGGCCAGGAACACTTCTTCCAGGAGGATTCATCACACTCACAGCATACGTAGACTTGCAAAGTTTGGAGGGCATTTCTAAGTCCTCGTTGAACAAGTCTTGCGAGGTCATAGCCTCCTCACTAAGCTCCTTGGGTTGCCCTAAGGTGCTAATTAGAATCCTACCCGGGCCAATTGGCTTCTTGAGAAGTCGTAAGTCGGTACTGATTCACCTAAGTGAGGATCAGCCGGGAACAAACCTGCTCATTGCATCGAGTCAAGACTCGCGAACACACGAGCGCAGGACCATTGTGCAGAATCCAAGATTGAATGAAGATCAGAGGCGCAAGACCTGGAGCTCCAGTGCGTTCGCATATGGCAAGATGCTAGACGGAATCATCGATGCTCACGCATCTAGTGGCCACAAGGCCTGCGTTGAGGATTCGAAACTAATCCTAGCTTACCGAAGACATCTGTATGGTAGCAAATATGGGAACAAGCCGAGCCGCGAGATAGGCGGAGCCGACAGGCAGAGAGAGAGGTACGTCTTCAGAGGTGGAACCAGATGATAGCCGATGCTACTTTCCTATTGTTCGCTAGCCTAATGACGCTAGTTCTAATGGTACTTGCAGGAATTCTACGTGAAATTGCATATGAGAAAATGGTGGGCGACGTAATCGAGATCCACGCAGCAAGCCAACTGAATATTGGCAGCAATTCAATCGCTGAGAATGGAAGTTCGAAGTTCCGTGAATCGGCAAACCATGCCATAGAGGAGAAAACATGCTAGCCAGTATATACGACATTACCCTGATTTTCCTGATTGGATTAATTGGATGGTACCTAATTCACACTGTACCTTCAGATTTAGACACCAGTGCGGTTCGTCTGAAGACGCCGTCTGCAGAGGACTCAATGGAGACTCTCAAGCTACTTCGACGCAAATCTGCTTCAGATGAGAAGATGAAGGAGAGGATGCAATTGCTAAACGAAGCGGTCGATAAGGCAACTCAAGAGCAGGCCGAGTCTTTGGATTCAATCGAAAGCCTCTCATTGAGGCTCAACTCTGACTCAAATTCGCTAAATAGCAAATCTCGTAAGATCGATGAGTCTTCAGATAGAATAGAGCAATTAGGTCAGAGCATAGAGGCTCTGAATCAGATGGTCTCTCAACTATCAGATAGCCTGAAGTTGGCAGATCAGAAGGCCCAGAACCTGTCCACAGACATTTCCAGTCAAGCCCATGAGTCAAACAACATTGCTCAACGGGCGCGTGATTCAATCAAGGAGGTCCAGGCGTGGATGAGCGCCTGAACCACAAGTTTCGAGACAAACTTGACTCGTCACTTTCCGAACACCTTGGAGTAATTAGTAGACTTCGATGTGCTTCTCAGAGCCAGATAATTAAGGCCAGAGCAAGAGCTCTTGCCCTAAGAATCGAAGAGAGCATCGTAAGCAAAATCGAAGCCAGAATTGTAATCGAGGATGTATTGTGTGAACTATTCACAATTGCAGATCGATATCCAAAATCGGTTCGTAAGAGACTTGGATATACGGCTTACAGACTAAGAATGGCCAACTCTGTACGTCCAGAATGGCTTGAGGCTAGCCTATTGGAGGTAGGAGATGAAGTCTGAGTTCAAGGCTGCTGTAAAGCAAGTGAATATCGCCGCCTCTGATTCTAGAAGAGCCTGGTTAGAGATTTCTAGTAGGGCATCTAGGATAAGCTCGAACTGCCTATCTGCATTCAACAAGAACAGAACTCAAGCAGACAGAGGTGCAGATAGGGCACTAATTAGAGCATCAGAACGTGCTAGAGTAAGTGCAGACATTTTCTTCGGCCTGTGTCAAGCAGCTCTATCACAAGCCTCCGAGATTCAGTATAGATCAGAATTGGCAATCGAATCAATGCGTTCGAGAAGCGTCGATTCCGATTCCCTAGCAAGAATTACAGCACCGCTTGATAGTTGGCATGCCTGTATAAGGGATGAAGAATCTGGAGACTGCCAAGTTTCAGGAAGGCACGCCCCAGGATTGGTGCCACAAACACTCCGGGATGAGAAAAAACTCAGAGATTCCTGCAGTGCTAAGCCTAGAATTGTAACCTTGGATGCTTGCTCTTCTGAGCCACTAATTATCGCACTGAAAGAAGACCATCAAGTCGTGTGCGAATGGCTTGCAATCAGTCCAGCTCATGATCCAGTATTCTCGGAGTTGGTCAGACTCGAATCTGCACTCTACCAGTTGATTTCAGTTCTCGAGCATGAGGACGGACTGAGAGAAGTTCTTGCGGCAATGGAAACCATCAATGTAGAACCTGCAATCAAACCATTCAATGGAATCCTAGATATGGAGATTCTCAGACTCAAACACTATCTTGGGATGGAAATTTTAGAACATGATTCGGAGGAAGAGTAGATGGATTACAATCTATTGATGGTATGTCTTCTGTTGTTCCTCGCGCACCTAGCAATTGTTGCATCCCGGTGGATGGAAGTCAGACTAAGGCCCATGTTACTGAAGATAGGACTACTCAACAAAGAGGCAGAATGGATCCATAAAGCCGCACTGAGGTATAGTGAGATGGGATTGGTCGTCCCCCCCGACCTGCTAAAGCAACCCTCTTCGATTCCTCAATCAGAAGCAAAGCGAATCGAGACTAGACTATCACTCGAACTAATGCTGATTATTGTAACAGCATCAATGCCACCAGGATTGCTTCTGATGCTGAACTGAACATTCGAAACGCACGATTGGATGTTCGAAGGGAGCCCCAGTCTGAATCCATGCCATAGAAGGTGACAGATTGACTGTGATAGACCACGAACTCGTGACTCCCGAACTAAATTTATCTGATATTACAACTGCGGTCGACGTTGATTCGAAGCGTGTCCAGTCAATCGTCATCGACACACGCGCAAGCGCAGTCGAGCTATTCGACTGCCTCGCGCAACCCGATCAAGAAAGACTCGCCGAGGATATCTGGCGAGTCGGATTCACAGCCCTGGCATCAGCCAGAGCGGAGGCCCTATCTTCCAGTTTGGAGCAGCAGGGAGAGTCATTCCTAGAAAACCTAGGAGTGGCTTTTGAAAGCGCTCGCGAAGCCCAAGTCGATGCAATCAACGAGAGCATCGGCAAGTGGTTCGACCCCGACAGCGGTCAGGTGACTAACGACCTCAGGCAAGTCATCGGACCTGATGGAGATCTAGAGAGGATGCTATCCGAGGCAGTTGGCAAGGGAGGCCTTGTCGACGAGACTGTAAATGCAATCTGCGGACCTGGCTCACCAATCTATTCAATGCTAGATCCAGCAGCTCGTGATAGCGTAGTTTCAGCGATTGAGGATAAGGTAGCCAATGCGATGGACCCACTAAATTCTGAGGGAGCTGGAAGCAGATTCATCCAAGAGATTCGCTCTTCAATGGAAGACTCCGAAGAGGACAGAGACAAGCAACTACGTCAGTTGACTTCTGCACTCGATGCAAACGACTCCAACTCGGCAATCTCACGCCTTCTCAAAGACATGAATCCTGCAATCGAAGGTTCTGCGCTTAATGGAATGCGTTCAGAGATTCTACAAGTCCTGAACGACTTCTCGGAAAAGCAGGAAGAGCAGAACTCACAAATCATCTCACGGCTTTCAGCTGTCGAAGCAAGATTCGATACTAGAAAGCAAGAACGAGAGAGAGCCCCTGTAGGCGGTAACGACTTCGAGTCAGAAGCCTATGAGGTGTGTGTGGATTTACTCTCTACATACCCAGTCAGCGTAACTCACGTTGGCAACCACTCTGGGGCATTGGGCCGCTGTAAGGAAGGCGACATCGTAATCGAGTTTGATTCCGATCACTCTCAAGCTGGCGGTCGCGTAGTGATTGAGACCAAGAGGCAGTCCAATTGGACTGAGCCAAAGGCACTCGAAGCACTAGATACTGCTATGGAAAATAGAGAGTCTCAAATCGGCGTCTTCTTGATGGCCGAGTCGAGGGCCCCATCGGGCTTCCCTCGCTTCAAGCGAGTAGGCTCGAAGATAATCGCAACATGGGATCCTGAGGACGCTAGTAGCAACTACCGTCTTGAGGCTCTACTGATTTGCGCACTAGGTCTGGTAAAGCCAGTCGATGCCACTGAAGATGGTGGCGCAGAGGTAGTTCTGGACCTGATAGGACGCCTAGAAAAGGAGAGTACAAGGTCTGAGGAAGTCGAGAAGTGGGCGAGAACAATCGTCAACAATGGTGAGAAGATAATCAAGGCTAGTTCAGTTTCTAGAAAGAAACTAGTAATTGCCAAGGATAACGCCAGATCTCTCCTCTCCTCAGTAGGAGGAGAGTATGACGATTCGAACGTCGAATTCTAGAACTGAACTCGACGAATTCGATTCTCATGGAATCGAATTAATATCTCCAACCCCGCGTCGGAGGGCCCTAGAGGGCCCTGTAATGCGTGACTTGGAATTGTGCAATGAGATTGCACGTATTATTTCAGATTGCATTGGGGCCGAAGATTTAGACCAAGAAGTAGCCAAAATCATAATGCAAAAGAAGGAAGAAATAAGATTCAAAATCGCCGTCTATATTCCGATTATTATTCCACCTGGTAACGCTGAAGGTGCAGTCAAGAATTCTTTGATTCAGTTAAGCGATAGATTGGACGCTAGTTTTGGCGGAACTACAATTCTCCCGGAACCAAGACACGGAACTTGGTTTGGACAAGATGAACCCTCGTGCATACTTACTTGTGATATTCAATATCTAGAATGGAAGGAATTAATTGACGTACTTCCAGACGCATTAAAAAATCTCCAGCACTCTCTACTACAGGAAGAAATCGGATTCAAGATTTATCCAGCAGGAGAAAAATTCGATGATCAAGATGTGCATTTTTTCGATGCTGTGAAATGCGGACTTTTACCAAGGGACTGGCATAAGGTCAGGCATAACAAGTGGTCAGCTCATACCTCAAAAGATGAGGATCAATTGCTATTGGAACATCTTGGGTGGGCTGCCAGAAATACTTCTCCCACTCCTACTATCAGAGTTCCAGATGATGAATTAGGCGTCATCGAGATGACAGGAGTTTCGCCGGAGGACCTCTTTAGGGCTCTCAGGAGAAGCAAAGTCGACAAAGCCAAGCATAAGGAAGAGAAGGCCGAGAAAAAGAAAGAAGAGAGAGCGAGATTAGAGGAGATTTCCATAATCAAGGAACAAATCGAAAAGCAAGACGAAGAGGTGAAAACGCTCTCATCAAAACTGGAAGAAGCCGAAGCTGCCAATAAGGCGATTCCAACCTCTCCCCTGAGTTGTAGGGAACTGTCCAATATGCTAGACCAAGTTGCTAGGGGCGAAGATACACAGAAGCGTTTGAACAATGTAATTGCGATTCTGAAGCTACTAGTTTTGAACGACGAAGACTCTCCATTATGCACGGTCCTGAAAGCCCGTTGTCATGCTTTATTGAACGAGTCTTGGGAAGCAATTCGAGTTCTGGAGCGAGATATTGGGGTGGGAACGATATCCCTCCAAGATCCCATGCTTGCGTGGCACATTGGAAAGACCTGCCAGACAGTATCCAGACTATGGCCTGAAACCGACCCTGACACAAAGCTAACTACCTATCCAGAACCACCTGATAAACATCAGATAAAATGGCTCGAGGTAGCAGTAATTAACTATGGAAATATTCCCGATGAACACTACAAGAAAACTCCTTCACTTTGGAATAAATCATTATGTCTCGAAAGACTTGCTGATCTTACTCAGAATGCCGATCTCCTAATTGATGCCATGGCCATACTCGCCGAAATTCCGACATCCAGCAAGGCTCCTTTGGACGGTCGTCCATTGGGTCATGAGGCAAGAACCAATCATGCTATCTTAACTATGAAATGGGCTTCAGAGATTCTCTCTCAAAATGAAGTAGAGTTGGACGATATAGATCCTCTTCCTTCTCATTATCCGGAAAATTTGATTGAATTGATTAGGAAATCAATTGATGGATTATTGGAAATCCCTCAGTCTAGCAAAGAGTGGTTAAAATCCATAACGATACTGACTGATATGGCAGGCATGTTGATGTTCACTCTAGTCAGACAAGAAGAGGTTGAATTTTCTGTTGAAACCCTTGAATTGGCGATAGAAAAATCACAACTAATAGCGAACCCTATCCTTGGTCATTGGGACCACCCTTCCGAAGCTTCAGTTTGGATGAGGATGGTAGGCAATATTGCAGAGATTTCGAATGTTCTTGTTCAACACTACATTGATGAGAATCAGCCAAACAGAGCAAAACTCCTATCTGAACAGGTCATTCAAAATTTAATCAAGATTGAAGCACTTATGTCAAATGACAATGATTTTTGGGACCTCGACGATGATGCGAGGCCGAAAATTGAATCCGAATTCTCTGACGTATATTTCTCAAGAGCTAGAATGGCCCATAATTACAATGGCGAGGAAGGACGTCCTGACATCGAACTAAACGAATCAGATGAATTAAGACTCTTCTTGAAGTGGACAGATGCTTTACTCGATATCAATACAATTGGCGAATCTATGTCCGAAAATAGATACAAATGGATTTTAGAGCGTAGGATTAGATTTGGTTTACGCCTACTTCATATCTTCAATTCAAACGAATATAATCCGGATAATCTGGATTATTTCCAGTCAGAAGTCGAGGCCCTTGAGAAGAGAATGATTAACCAAGAATTAATCGAACAATTTGGAGACGATTATCCGGAACAACTGCGTAATGCAGCCACATCTTACAGACTCATGGGGGCCCTATATCTTTTGAAACAAGAAGACCCACAGGAAGATGAGATTATTCCCCAAATGAATGATTTGATAACATCAATTGAAGGAATAGAAACAAAAATTTCTGCATTCATGACAGCAGTTCTTGCATCGGCCGGCCACGATTCTCTTTATGATATTGAGGATTTAGAAGATCCAGTATTCGATGAAGATTTGTCAGAAATACTCGATTTCAGTGTAAGGCAACTTCGTCCAGAAGTCAGGAGAGCTGCAGCACAATTACTGGCTGCCACCATTTGTCTATCATTGGAATTCGAGGACCATCCAGATTGGTCAGTACCTCCTTTCCAGACATCAACTGGGGAAGAACGCCACCCTTTCCTTAGGCCTCTGATTACGGACATGATGCTAACATATACGGCTCTCGGCTATCAGGATAGTTACGATTTCTTGGACGCGACTTATGACATTCCAGAACTCCTATTGGAATTCTCTGAATCCGAAGAACTCGAGGTGATTTGCAAAGAGTTGGACGCATCCCTGGAAGCTGGAGAGCCGGAATCGCACGCAACCGACATCCTAGATCACAACAATTGCCGTTCCATTTGTTCCATCTATCTTAGTTGGAGAGACAAGGGATTGGTACATGAACTCCCTAAGTTGGAAGAATATATGAGTCTCGATAAATCATACCAAAAGCTTCGGGAATCAATATTCGCCGACGAGTCCGAAGACTCGGAGTAATATTGGACGGATTGACCAATCCTCAATCATCCTGCTTGAGGAAAATCCGATCACCCGAGTTTGAAACTACTCGAACATCAATCTCACTTTGAGGTCTTAACAGAATCTTAGCCATATCTAGGCTCGCTTGAGTTCCAAAATCAGATTCCCTAATCATCCCCTTTATTCCACTTGCATCTAGCTCTACTAGTACTCCTCCAGGTACCCAAGAAAGAATAGTTCCAGTGTACTTACTTCCTTGCTTGAAGTCGGACCACTGTTTCACATCCGACAACTCTCTACCAACCGTACGTCCCTTCCTGCGCCTATCACGGGCAACTCTCCAGTCGGGCAAACCGGTGTGTCCAAATGATATGCTAGAGAGCTGACTTACAGGAATGGTTCTACTTTGTCTTCCTCGTCCTGGGAGAATAATTTCTACTTCACAATCTGGATCCAAATTACCATCCATATTCTCACTAGTGAAAGACAACTTGGGTCCGAGAAGTACAGTCCTAAGCAGGCCCAATTGTTGGCAGATCTCGGCTGATTGCAAGTCGCCTCTGGACAATTCTGTAGGCAATGAAGACTCGACTATGTCTCCAGACAACTCCAATCCTCCCATGTATGTGATGGAGTCCCAAGTGCCGAACTCATTAGCCATCTCGTTGATAGCAACCTCATCTTCTACACTCATCTCATCTAGAGATGAAATTCTTTGACCAAGGCCCGAGAGCTCTCTTTCCGAGTAACAGTCTGACCTAGCCAGTAACTCATCAGAGATTTTCGCACCCCTGCGGTTTGCGAATACTAGGAGTGGAATAATTTCAGGCGCACTTCTCCCCGTCTTTGATCTGAACAGGCGTGCCAAATCCTTGGACTTACTCTCATTTCTCTTAATCGCCTCTCCGCGCTTCTCCCCGTTCTGAATCAGTTCGTCCCCAGCCAATTCGATATTACCGGAGTAACTCTTGACTTCGATTACCAGAACTGCTCTTCTGCAGACGGCTAGAACATCGACTTCCCCCTTTCCTCTCAGAGTATCTGGATTGGGAATACGAACCATTCTGTGGATGGTCCAATCTCCCGGGTCCAAGCGAGACACAGACCTAGCAACACCAGATTCAGCTCGCTCAGAATTTATTCTAGCCCGATCTGGCAACTCAAGTTGCCCTTCTTTGGCCAACTTTAGCCAACGGTAGTTTGCCCGGAGTCCCATGTACTATGTTCCTCCTAGCGACATTAGACTGTTTCCCCATTCGAATTGAATTGAAATTCAGAACTCATGGAGATTACTGAGTGATAGTCACGAAGCAACGATGGGGTGATGAAATGAGACAACAAAGGTAGGAAAATTTGCTGCTCCGTGACCATCTAGGTTCGTATTTGCACACCTCGGAACTTCGAACTCCCATTTCGAACCCCTTGCTGACATTCGAAAGTCACTGGTTCACTAATGTAGGGCTAGATGATGTCAAACACTAGCCAAAACCAAACTGTCGAGGACAAGGTATCCTCAGAAGCAATAATCACCGAACAACCTCCACGTGCACGCGTGGAAGACGAGGCTCGCATAGAGCAGAAGAAGCGCGAATTAGCTTCCTGCGGAATGCTAAGGTTGGATGCACCAGGGGCCACAGAAGAGGATCATGACGGTATTGAAGACCTCATTGCCAAACTTTTCTCCAAGGGAGGACTTAGTGATGATGAAGTTCGAGATGCCCAGCCAATAACCGAGAAGAACACCTCAAAGTCTCAGCGAAGAGAAATTGCTGAACATCTTTGGAACTTCACTGAGGAGTACAAGGAAGCGATTATCCAAGCTCTAGTGGAAGCAATGAAGCGTGAAAATTGGAACGGTAAGACATCTGACCTATTCTTCCCCAGAGACCGCTGGTTCTCTACTCTCTCAGAGTGGGACTTCACCATCCCTTGCGGAGGCTGCGGTCAAGAAATCAGGTCCAATGCTCTGTATGTTAAACCAAGCAGAGCTAAGGGCGACATGAAAGAATCATTCGCCTCAAAGAATTGCCACAACTGTGGCCATTCAAATGATAATATCGGCAGGTTTGGTGCCTCTGAGTACGGACACGGATCATTCCATTGGGTGGCTGAGCAAGTTCTAGAGAGCCTACTAGTGGAGGCCTGTAGCAACAGATATGTTGCTGGTACAGAATATGTAGTTACATTGGATGGAGATAGAGAGGCTCCGATTTGGATACAGGTCTCAGAAAGTGGCCAGATGCGAAAGGTGAAGCAGGGACTTTCTACAGATAGATACACCAAAGTCCAAGCTCGCGAAATGGCTGACATAATTGGATTGGTACACGAAGCAAACCAAAATGTCCCAGAGGGCTGCGAAGAAGTTTACATCACCGATCACGAAGGAAATAGACTACTCATCAGACATTCTTCTCGTGCATCTGACGCAGGCGTATTCTATGCTCGCGGGATGGCAGTTCTGGAACAACTCGCTAGCAGACTTCGAACACTCAGGAAGGATGAGAAAGGCGCCGATGATTTGCGCAATGATGGTTCCGGAGAAACAAATCTAGATCGTTGGGCAATAACTATGGCGGCGAAGATTCTGTATGAAATCTCAAAGAAAGAAGCCGGAATTTGTGTATTCAATAAACCCTCAAATGCAATGAATGAAAATTCTTCAGATGGAGAATTGGACAATCATATCAGTGATAGAGAAGAGGGATGGATGATTGAACTATCTCAAGAGGTCACACATTTCATCGACACTAACCTAGATGAAGAATTGCTGAGAAACTTCTACAATCGTGAAACAGTCCCTCCAATGATCTGTAAGCCTGTCGACTGGGAGTTGGATGACAAGCTTCTGGCAAAGGGAGGTTTCATCACTTCTCCAATGCAGTTGCGAATGCCAATTGTTCCTAGGGAAGTAACCCATCTAAGGCTGGACCAAAGCAGAATTAGGCTCACTAAAGAATCACTCAAAGCGATAAATCGCGCACAGCATGTCGAATATCACGTCAATTCTGACATGCTAAAGGTTGAGAGAAATGTCATGCACAAGAGAGTCAGTGACTGCGTAAACGAGTCAATTATTCTCAAGAGGTTCGAGCCCGAGCACACTCGTGAACAACTCGAATCAATGAAAGTGGATGAACTCAGAGCATTACTGAAACAGAGAAACCTGCCCTACAGCGGACTCACCAGTGAGGAACTAGTAACTAGATTGAGTACAGAATACTACTTCTTAGAGCAGAATGGAGAAAGGCTACTACATCCAAGCTCTCAGTCATACATAGAGTGGATGAAGGAACTAAATTATGCCCAAGGCCTACTCGATGACTCAATTGCTCAAGGACGATTCTTCCACCCATACAGGATGGACCATAGAGGAAGGATGTATACTGCTTCCACGATCTTAGATCCGCAGGGTGACGACGTCTCTAGAGGATTGATTCAGTTTGATTCAGCAATCCCTCTAGATGAGCAAGGATGGAAGTGGCTCAGCATTGGAGTAGCCAAGGCATGGGAGGGCACAGATGCTCTAGGCGCCCCTAGTAAGAGGTCTACATTCGCTCAGTTACTGAACGCATCAAAGAATCCAGAATTCATTGCTACTCTGGAGGATGTAGTAGCAGATCCAGTAGGAACCATGGACATATGGGGAACTCCAGGTGGAGAATCTGACCTCATGAGATCACATGCTGAGGGCTTCCAGAGGATGGCAGTTTCCAAGGCATTCATCAGCGCATTAGGTCAGGGGGGAATTGGGGCCCAGTGTAGGCACGTAATGGTGCAAGACGCTTCCTCAAACATCTATCAACACAATTCTCTGATATTGTTGGACAAAGATATGGCTGACAAGGTGAATGTCACTCCAGCAGATTCTGGCCACTCTCCTAGGGATGCCTACAGCGAGATAGGCCGAGTGGTGGGTGGAGACGAAGACTTCCTAGACTACATGGAGATAATCGGCATAGACCGCGATGTGGCCGAAAAAATTAGGCAAACTGTATCGGCCAGGGCATTCGCCAAATCACCTGTAATGGTGCTTGGATACGGGGCCGGTAAGGATGCTATTTCGGAGAAGTACCTGACTCACAGTGGTAAGTCAAGAAGAGAAGGTGGAAGAGTAGAGTGGCATCATGTGATGGAAGATGCAGAATATTTCGATAATTTTGAATCCTCTCTCAAAGAAGCCTGCAAGTCGGTCGATTCTCTAGGCAATATTAACTCCGAGATTATCGATAGTATTCCCGCCAATGCCAGCGGTGAGCGCGAATACAATAGATCTTGGAAGAGAGCGACAAAGGATCTAGTCAGACAGGCCCTAGAGCTAGATGAAACCACACGATTGAAGTTGAGCAAGAATGATTTGGATTTCCTCTCAGCAAACTACGAAGATTCTTTCGAGACAATTGAGAATCTATTCGATAGTTTGACAGCAGACCCTGTACGAATGTGCGCACATCGAGAATCATTGTTGGCCGGAGTTCTTGAGGATGTTTCAAAAGAACTCCATTTGGGTGTTGCAATGCTAACTGCTGATGCATATGTCCGAGCAATAAGGGAGATTCTACCGAACTATGACCGCACCAAGAAAGAACTCAGGTCGATAGTCAGAAACTCTGGCTCCTTCCCATTCACTTGGAATCCAGGCATGGATGGATTGGAAGTTATCCATTTGGCATTGAAGAAACCATCCTATCAGAGGATTTCGAGAGTAGATGCCCAAAAGCAATGGGGCGAAGGAAATCTGAGTCGCAGGAAGTATAGCGAAACCCGTGATCACAGAGCTGAATTGATGGCAATAGCACCTAATTTCGTTCATTCAATCGATGCGGCTCATATGCGTGCAGTCACAGTCTGTCTAACAGACATTCAGATTGAGAAGAATCTACCAGTCCAGTTTTGGATGGTGCACGACGCTTTTGGAACTCATCCTAATTTCATCAATGATATGCGCATCATCGTCAGAGATAAACT
>TARA_B100000686_G_scaffold23515_1_pt1 | contig 29318 bp, 16 predicted proteins | sample TARA_B100000686 | Tara Oceans TARA_B100000686 (sample SAMEA2622733) | marine metagenome | biome: marine biome (ENVO:00000447); feature: marine epipelagic mixed layer (ENVO:xxxxxxxxx); material: "saline water (ENVO:00002010), including plankton (ENVO:xxxxxxxx)" | depth 150 m | reverse complement strand
ACCCGACCTCCTCCATCCATGCGGACTTGTCACTGCATACCTTGTCCCTGACCGTCTGTCCCACCTCGATGAAGCCGCCATCTCCGTCTGGGGAGATTCCAACTTCCTCAACCATCTCCCTTAGGAGTGTGAATGTCGCCAACCTGTCCTCCCCTCTTTCAGATAGCCACTCCAGGCGGGTCTCTGCGGCTATCCTGTCCACCCTGCTAATTCCCCCTCCTGGGAATGACCAGAGATCAGGGAATGCTGGTAGCTCCGAGATCCTGTGACCCATGAGGACCTCATGGCATGACTCGGATTCTCTGCTTAGCATCACCGATGCCGAGGGCCTAGGGGCATATTCCTCGGAGGCAGGGAGGGAGATTCCCTCGGGCAACTCGTCCACGACTCCTCGAGGGGATTCTCGGCTTCAACCTCCCTACGATAATGATTGAATACGTATGCGATGCTTCGATGACATGGGCACCGTATCCATCGCGAACACCAACCTGACGACTGGGGAACGAACTCACGAGGTCGAGATACCAGTATTTGGCCTCGGAGTGTACCTGATGAAAGAGCCCGGGGAGTGCAAGTCTTCGGTTTTGCATGCCCTCGAAAAGGGGTACAGGCTAATCGATACTGCAATGGCGTACGGTAACGAGCACGAGGTTGGAGAGGCCATCAGTGAGTCGGGAATAGCTCGAGAAGAGTTGTTCGTTGTCACCAAACTAAGGCAGCCACACGCAAACAGCCACGAAGAGACCCTAGAGAGGTGCCAGCAGAGCCTTGAGAACCTAGGGCTCGATTACATGGACCTGTACCTTGTTCACGCCCCTCCGAAGGACATGTCAGCTAGGGCCCCGGTCTGGCAGGGGATGGAGGAGTGCCTATCTAGCGGCTGGACCCGCTCAGTCGGGGTTAGCAACTACGGAGCTCACCACTTGGACTCAATGGTATCATATGCCACCATAATGCCATCAGTGAACCAGATCGAAATCAGCCCATGGCTCCAGCGGCCAGCTCTCAGGGCTGCAATCGCAGGCATTGGTGCGGTTCCCATGGCATACTCCCCGTTGGCTAGGGGTCACAAGATGGAGGACCCATCCTTAGGCAGAATCGCTGGGAGCCTAGGGTGCACGCCAGCACAGGCCGCGATAAAATGGTGCGTGGATGCTGGAGCCATCACAATCCCCAAGTCCAGCAATCCAGCTAGGATAGAGGAGAACCTGGGCTCGTTGAAGGTGGACCTTTCGGGGACCGAACAGGACTTCGCCTCCCTCGAGGGGTCTTACGTCTCTGGATGGGATCCGACTTCGGAGCCGTGAGCAGATGAGGCCTCCTGAGACGATCGAGGAGGAGTTGGAGATAATCGCCGAGGCCCTTGACGCTGGCATCGATCCTTTCCCCCCTAAGAAGCCACCATCCAGAATGGTGAAGACCGCATTGGGCTGGTTCATGATCGTGATGATGGTGAGTTGGGTCTCTCAGTTCCTCTTCCAATACGTCGAATGACCTAATCGATCTGAATTGGTAGTCCCTCCCGGATTCGAACCAGGGTCATGGCATCCAGAGTGCCATATGATGGACCGCTACACTAAGGGACTGGCGTCCGACGGACTGGGGCTGGATATTTCAAGAAGACCGAGTGGAAATTCGGTTAAGGCTCACGATCTGAAACCGGCGTTAACCCTATCCAGGCTCTCCTCGCTCGGTCGCTGCATGTCCTCTGGGAGGTCCACTAGCGGAGACTCGCAGAGGCCAAGGGTGTCGGTCGCAGTAGGAACTTCCGGATCGTAGTACAGCAGTCCGGTAACGTGCCTATCCGATTTCTCGGCTTCATGGATGGCGCTCAACGCCGAGACCGCATCAGTGTAGTCATGGTCCGATCCAATCGCCTCCAGCCTCAGAGTGGAGCCGTCAAACAGGCTGACTTCCCTGAACTCACCCTCTGGGACATCGACCTCCTCTATCGGGGAGAAGTGAGGTATGTAGTCCAGGATGTGAAGCACCTCGTCGTTCTCCTTAACGTAGTTGTAGGATTTGTATGACTCGTCGTTGTTGGCGAAGGTAACGCAGGGGGAGATGACGTCGATCACTGCCATGCCTCTGTGGCTCATAGCTGCCCTAACCAATGCAGTCAACTGCTTTTTGCTACCAGAGAAAGAACGTGCTACGAAGCTACAGCCCAGGTTTATCGCCATTGCACAGAGGTCTATTGGGGCTTGCTGATTTGTAGTGCCCTTCTTCTTCTTGGACCCCTTTTCCACGGTGGCACTGTACTGTCCCTTGGTGAGGCCGTAAACCCCGTTGTTCTCTATGATGTAGACCATATCCAGGTTCCTACGAATGGAGTGAATGAACTGGCCTATTCCTATGCTGGCCGTGTCTCCGTCTCCTGATACGGCCAAGAATGAAAGGCCCTTGTTTACGACGTTGGCCCCGGTGGTTACCGATGGCATCCGTCCGTGAACCGTGTTGAATCCGTGACTCTTGCCAAGGAAGTATGCAGGGGTCTTGGAAGAGCAGCCAATGCCGCTCATCTTGGCAATCTTCTCTGGCTCTATCCCGTTTTCCCATGCCGCCTGAATGATCACGTTGGATATCTGATCGTGTCCGCATCCAGGGCAGAGTGAAGACTTCCCTCCAGTGTACTCTGACTTCTCAAGTTCTAGCACGTTTAGCTTCAGAACTGTCATTCGATAACCTCACTCAGTACTTCCAGAATCTTGTCCGCATAGACACGCGCCCTCGGGGGCATTCCGTCGCTGTAGGCGACGCTGTTTAGTTTAGGCACCAGTTCTACGGGTAGCTCCTTGCGCATTATGCCGTAAAGCTGTCCATCGCGATTGATTTCCAACACTATAGTCCTGTCATGCCTATCTACGAAATCCTCGACCTCCGGGTGCAGAGGTAGGGCCCTGACTCTGCATGTGCTGACAGAGAGCCCTGTCTCCTCTAGCATGTCGTCAATCTCGACAATCGTGTTCTCCATAGAACCGTAGAACACCACTCCGACCTGCTTCTCATCCTCCTCCCTGACCATGGGAGCCGGCAGGAGTGTTCTAGATCCGTCAATCTTCTTCCTAAGCCTAGCCATGGCATCGTGGTAGACCTGTGGGTCCTCGGAATAGACCCCGTCCTCGTCATGCCCGGTTCCTCTGTATAGTATAGGATCAAGCCCACTTCCTGGCAGGGTTCTGTAGGGTATCCCGTCTCCATCAACGTCTCTGTACCTTCCATAATTGGGCATTGCATCCATCTCCTCCTGGGAACGAATCACCTTGCCCCTGTCCATTGGGCCATCGGGGTAGTGGAACCCATTGGTCAACCACCTATTCATACCCAGATCCAGGTCGCTGAAACCGAAAACCATGGTCTGGAATCTTTCAGCATAGTCGAAGGCCCTCCAGCCGAATTCGAAGCACTCGTCTACAGTGCCAGGAATTAGTACGATGTGCTGGGTATCTCCGTGACTAGCTTCGTAGAGCATCGTCAGATCCCCCTGTTGAGTCCTAGTTGGCAGCCCAGTGGATGGCCCCACTCTATTAATGTCCCAAATTACGCCTGGGACCTCAGCGAAGTATGACAGGCCAATGAATTCGGACATCAGTGAAATCCCTGGCCCGCTTGTGCAAGTCATCCCCCTGCCTCCGGCCCATCCAGCTCCGATAACCATCCCAGCTGCTGCTAGCTCATCCTCGGCTTGGATTACTGCGCAAGTGCTCCCCCCGTTACCATCGCTCCTTAGCTCCGGTAGCCATCCTATGACGGACTCGGCCAATGAGGAAGAAGGGGTTATTGGGTACCAAGAAAGCATGTTGATGCCCCCGTATATTGCCCCAAGTGCGGTTGCTTCATTACCCTCAATTAGGAACGAATCCTGGCTCTTTTCTCTGGGTTCAACACAAAATTCGCAGTCGAAATCCCAATTTTCCTTAGCGTATGACCTGCCCTCTGCTATGGCTTCTATGTTGAGCTCAATCGCCTTCTCCTTGCCCTTGAACTGGCCCTTAACCGCCTTCTCTATTGCCTCTTCTTCTATCCCTAGGAGGTGGGCAATTGCACCGACATAGTACATGTTTGCCATGAGTCTTCCGAGCTTGGGGTTTAGCTTCCTTGCCATCTTGGTCATCGGCATCCCGAGGATTACACAATCCTCCCTTTCAACAGGGAGCCTGACGTTTTCGTTGAACACCACAATGGTCCCTGGTTCGAGCTTCTCGAGGTCCCCGATCCATGTGTCCTTGTTCATAAGAACCTGGATGTTCGTCACGTCGCCAGGGGCCTGGTAACCCTTGTCGCTTGCTCTTATTATGAACCAAGTAGGGAGCCCTGAGATGTTGCTGGGGAAGAGGTTCTTCCCACTCACAGGGACTCCCATCTCGAACATCGAGTGAAGGATTACTAGATTGGACGACTGAGAACCAGTGCCGTTCGCAGTAGCGACGTTGATTACGAAATCGTTTGCGATATTTCCCATTGCTCTCTTTTCCCCAGCCTGAGTCACTTCAACTGCCGCTCGCAGTGTGCCGGCGATGACGCTGGGTCTTATGCGTTACCATGCCAAAATCCCCTCTACGGGAGAACAAGTCCTTCCGTTGAAGTTTTCAATGATGGTGGGTTCGCCCGCCCGTGCCAATTCCCGAGGAACTGCAGAAAGCCTGGGATGAGGCTATCGAAAACACCGAGGTAAAGGATGACCCAGAAGCTGCTCTAGACGCACTTAGGTCGGCATGGGGCAGTATCGAGAACGAGGCCCAGAAGGCGAAGACCCTAGCCCTAGCAGCAGACGCAGGGACAGAATTGGGCTTGGTGGACCAAAGTAACCAGAAGTCTCACTGGCAGAAGGCGTACAAGAACTACGCGAAGTCAATGGAAATAGACCCTAAGAACAAGGAAACACGAAGGAAAATGAACAAGCTCGCCTCACTGATGGACGAGAAGGCGATCTCTCTCGGCCTGGGGTTCCAGATGTTCGACCAGGGTAATCCTACTCCCCTTGGCTTATTGGTGATGTTGGCCTCGGTCGCACTATTGCTATCTTCGATTAAACTAATATCCGATCTGTTCGATGACGATGACAACCCCATCGTCGTTTTAGATGTGCAGTACGTGCTCAACGGCCAACCGGTTACCGGGCAGATTGAGATAGAGATGTACCGTGCGGATGCACCCATGCACGTTGAGAGCTTCCTGACCCATGCTGAGAACTTCCAGTACGATGACAAAGTGTTCCACAGGGTCATAAACGGATTCATGATTCAAGGAGGGGACATCGAAAACATGGCTGGCTCCGGTGGTTATGCAGCGCATTATTACGGCTGGTGCAACGGCGAGCAGGTCCCCCAATCTGAGTGCGCTCAGAAAGAGCACTGGACAATCCCCTATGAGCATGATAACGGCCTGAGGCATACTCCTGGTGCAGTTGCCGCTGCTCATGCAGGACTGAACACAGATGGGAGCCAGTTCTACATCGTTCCTGGAGATGCAGAACCATGTTGGCTAGATGCCGATCGCGATAGAGACTCAGCAGGCAATTGCATCGATGAACCAAACAAGGACTGTACTGCTGCTGGAAAGTCTTGCCACACCGTGTTTGGCTATGTGATTTCAGGGATGGAGCACGTGGATGCGATTAGTGATGTCCAGACCGACAATAGGGATTCGCCAGTTGACGAGGTCACCGTCTTGACCGCTAGAGTAAGCAACTAGCACTCCTAGCTCTAGGTGAACTTCATTTACTCCTCCTTTAGGGATTATCTCAGGTGAGTTGATGGTTGAAATCGATCCATTCGGTGCGCTTTCCAAGTTCGAGAAATCCGACGGAAGTGAAACCTCATTTATGGACCTTAATTCCCTAGAGGGACATTGTCTGCATAAATTGGATGACATCCCCTTTTCGATAAGAATCCTATTGGAATCAGCATTGAGGAAATGCGACGGCTTCCTTGTTAAAGAGGACGACGTAAAGCGAATAGCAACATGGTCTCCAACAATGAGCCCCGAAGAGATTCCTTTCAGCCCGAGCAGGGTGATTCTTCAGGATTTCACTGGAGTACCTGCACTAGTGGATATAGCCGCCCTTAGAGACGCAATGACTGAACTGGGTGGTGACCCAGGGAAGGTGAACCCGCAAGTCCCGGTGGACCTGGTGATCGATCACTCAGTGCAGGTAGACGTGTCCGGGCTATTTCCCGATGCCAGAGAGAGAAATCTGGAGATTGAGTACGAGAGAAACATGGAGAGATACAAGTTCCTGAAGTGGGGGCAGTTGAGTTTGGATAACTTTCGTGCCGTTCCTCCGGGAAGGGGCATCGTTCACCAAGTCAACCTCGAATGGATAGCCAGCGTAGCAAGAGAGGAGGACGGCGTTTGGGTTCCAGACTCACTAGTTGGAACCGACTCACACACCACCATGATCAACGGACTTGGGGTCCTTGGTTGGGGGGTCGGAGGGATTGAGGCCGAAGCAGTAATGCTGGGTCAGCCCATCTACATGCTCCTGCCTGAAGTCGTCGGTTTCGAACTGAACGGTGCTCTCAAGCCTGGGGTAACTGCCACAGACATGACACTGTGTGTGGTACAGATGCTGAGGGAGCATGGGTGCGTCGGGAAGTTCGTAGAGTTCCACGGACCAGGGCTCTCAAATCTTAGCCTACCAGACAGAGCGACTATCGCTAACATGGCCCCGGAGTACGGGGCAACTTGCGGATTCTTCCCGGTGGATCAAACCACACTCGACTACATGCTACTCTCTGGGAGAGACCCCTCGCACGTTGAGAATGTAAAGAGGTTCCTCTCTGCTCAGGGGCTACTGTATTCGGAGAATACTCCTTCGCCGAGATTCACTTCGAACCTAGAGCTCGACTTGTCCACGGTAGAACCTTCACTTTCGGGCCCAAAGAGGCCACAGGACAGAGTCCCTCTTTCGGGCATGAGGTCCCACTGGAGAGAAAGCCTGAATGCCCCAATAGGGCACATAGGGCATGGGATCGATCCGTCAAGGAATGATGCCAGCTCGGAAATAGAAGGACGCGATACTGAACTTAGTCATGGAGACGTTGTGATTGCGGCTATCACCAGCTGCACGAACACTAGCAATCCTAGTGTGATGATTGCTGCAGGGCTACTAGCTAGGAATGCCAGATCAAAAGGTCTCTCAATCAAGCCCTGGGTGAAGCCTAGCTTAGCCCCTGGAAGCCGGGTGGTGACGGAGTACTACGATGCAGCAGGGCTAACAGATGAGCTCGACTCACTAGGATTCAGCGTAGTGGGTTACGGATGCACTACGTGCATCGGGAACTCGGGTCCACTGGATCCAGAGATAGAGGGGGCCATTGATAGCTCAGATCTAGTAGTTTGCAGTGTCCTTTCAGGAAATAGAAACTTCGAGGGTAGGATACACCAGAAGATCAAGGCAAACTATCTGGCAAGTCCCCCTCTGGTGGTCGCATACGCGATTGCAGGAACTTTGGACATCGACCTCTCTGAGGAACCACTCGGGGTGGACCAGTCGGGAGAACCAGTAATGCTTGCTGACATTTGGCCTAGTGACGAAGAGATCCGCAGCACAGTAGAGGGGGCGATAGGGCCGGAGATGTTTGTCAGAAGGTACTCGGACATCCTTAGCGAGCCCCGTTGGGATGCTATTCCCAGTGTGGCGAGCGAACTTTACCCATGGGACTTAGAATCAACCTACGTCCGACTGCCGTCTTTCTTACAGGGAATTTCCCCCGAGCCATCACCCATTGAGCCGATTGTAGATGCAAGGGTGCTAGTAAAGGTGGGAGATTCGGTGACCACAGACCACATCAGTCCCGCCGGTGCATTCCCCAGTAGCGGTCCAGCCGGCCAGTACCTGCTGGGCAAGGGTGTCTCTCCCAAGGACTTCAATTCCTTCGGAAGCCGCAGGGGCAACCATGAGGTAATGGTAAGGGGTACCTTCGCGAACATCAGGATGAGAAACCAAATTGCTCCTGGGACAGAGGGTGGCTTCACAACACACTTCCCTACCGGAGAAGTTACGAGCATACACGAAGCCAGCCTGAGATATATGTCAGACTCCTCCCAACTCGTTGTCCTTGCCGGATCACAGTATGGAACTGGAAGCAGCAGAGATTGGGCTGCCAAGGGAACTCTCCTGCTGGGCGTTAGGGCGGTGATAGCGAAGTCCTACGAGAGAATCCACAGGTCCAACCTAGTCGGCATGGGCGTACTTCCTCTTGCATTCATCGAGGGCCAAGACTCAGACTCACTTGGACTAGACGGAACCGAGTCATTCAACATCCCTGCTTCAGGCGACCTAGAGCCATTCTCAGAAATCCAAGTCACTGCTAGGAGGGAAGACGGAACTGATATCGTATTCCCTGCGATAGTGAGGCTTGAGACGCCTGTAGAGGTGGATTACTACAGAAACGGAGGAATCTTGCAGACGGTTCTGCGAAACCTGGCAAAAGGTTGAATCACGATACGAGATATTGCATGGAGGAGAAAGTTTGGAAGAAACAGAGAATGAGGAGGAAGAAGGACTTCCCGGACCACCTCCTGACCCCTCTAGGATACCATCCATAGTGAGGTCAGTGGGAGGCCTTGACGTCCAGGCTAGAGCAGAAGAGCACGGGATCTCCATTGAGTCGGACCCAGATATCGCGGCAATTGGAGAGTTTTTGGCAGAGGTCGAGGACCTAGAGCCCCTGAGCAACAACCTCTCTGGCGATCCGATGGCAGAGTCATGGCTTCAGATCCTGCTCACCTTGGTGGTAAGGGAACATGGGAGGTCCTCCCTGCCCGTTGGGACAATAGAGTACCTTGTGGGGGAGAAAATGAATCGAGAAGGAATAGATTTGGAACTTTTCCTCGATAGGCTGTGGATGATGGGGCGTCTGGAGAAAGTGTATGGAGGCGCCGAGATTAGCTACTCTCCAAATCCCAGTTGGCTCGAGATGAAGTAGTATTGGGGCACAATACCGCAATGCAACAAAAACACACACTTCGGTAATGCATAAGAGTGGCCGGAAAGTCCGAACACACATGATGAACGACAGTAAGGCCGGAAATGATGGTTTAGGGAAGAGTAGGAGGGCAGTCTTACTGGCTTTCCTGATGATGGCCTCTCTGTTCGTTTCTGCAGTGCCTTACGCTTCTGCTTCACACACCACGCAATACGGAGTTCAGAGAGACCCATTGTACATCTCAATCGGAGACCTTGACTGCGATGGCGACAACGATATCGCGTCCGGAAGTGGATTCGGGCACTTCCTTAGCTTCCTGTACAATGACGGCTCCGGGGGCTTCGGGGACAGGCAAGACGTTCAGATCTCAAACAATGACTCCTTTAGGGCAGGGTTCCGAGATGTCGCCGATGGAAACAGAGTAGAGATCGCAGACGTCGATGGGGACGAAGTCAACGACATAATCTACTACCAGCAGAACGTTAGGTTCGTCGGGGAGTCCTTCGTTAGACCAGCCAACCTCACCGTCCTCAAAGGAGATTGTGACCTGAGAGTCAACGAGTGGGAGGAAATGTTCGAGACCATTACGGTCATCAACCCCTACCTAGCAGATTTCGATGTAGGCGACATAAATGATGACGGATACGTCGATGTTGCTTTCTCGTCTACTGACGCCACCTTCGCAAACCAGTTCATCCAAGTATACAAGGGGCCCGACTACAGCATTCCGGCAAACCAGCACGCACCGATTTCCGTGCCGCTCACTACTGGATACTACCAGTTCCTGAAACTAGGGAACTGGAACGAGGACCTCCTTACCAACCCGCTAACCGGGGACCCCGTGCCAGGGGAGTGCGATGATCTAGACATCTGGCTCCTCAGGACTCCCCCGTACAACGCAGGAGTGGGCTACTCTGCCGGAACCTACGACAACATGACAGTCCTGGAGTATGACTGCGTCACCGGGCAGTACCCGAATCCGATGGATCCCACCGGCTCGGGAACGATTCACGAGTTCAAGCTGGACGCGGAGCACGATTACCCACTATACGGCATTGATATCGCCGACTCTACCCCAGATGATGATGTAAACGAGATCGACATCATCGCAGCAGTAGACGGAATCACGGGTAACATCTCCTACGCTACCAAGAACGGCAACACATGGGACACCCAGAACTACGTCGACTTCGGTGATTTCCTGGGCGCCTCAGTCACCATAGCCGACGTCAATCAGGACGGCGAGCTAGACTTCTTTGTCCCAACTGAGGTAACACTGCTTGACACCCAGGAGTCAACGGTACAGAACCAGACATTCCTCCTTAGACCTAACCTTAGGGCTCTGAACACCGTTCAGATTCTACTCGCTGACCCAGATGGAAACGGATACCTCCCCCCTCTGTCTTTCGACGTAGGGCGAAGACCTACAATGGCAATGCCAGGACAGCTTCAAGGTGGAGAGGGAAGCGCATTAGAGGTAGTAATCGGGCAGGAGGACTACACATACCGGTTCTCCAACAATGCAATGTGGCTAGACACACAGGGTTACGCTGGCCAGGGAGACTACCTATCTGTACTCGTATTGGACAACTTCGACTTGGGCATTACTCGGGTCGAAATAGAGCCCTCGGTAATGGATCCTGCTACCTTCCAGAGCATAGTAGGAGAGGGAAACCGTTGGGTCAACGTCACCGTGAAGAACACGGGCCTGATGCCCATATCTGGAGGCAACCTCGACGTAGACCTAGAGGTTAAGGAGGTCCTAGGTGGAACTGACACAGTGGTCTACTTCAACGACTTCGAGTCTTCATCTGCAAACGTAAACATTGGCGGAGCACAATTCAGCAAGTTCTCCTACACAGGAGAATACGACGCCGGAAACTCTTCTTGGCACGTAGACGAGGACAGGTACTGGGTCAACGGAACGACCTACCAGCAGGACGATGTCGTACATTACAACAACTCGGACTACATGTGCGGAAACGAAAACACCACTTCTTGCAACTCAAACCCGGAGCAGGACAACACCTCCTGGGAAGAGGTGGCATACTACCCATGGGAAGCCGATGCAAACCCCACAGACTACATGTGGGCCGGAGTTACTCACACGTACCAATTCGACGACGGCAATTCCTCTGAGGGAACAGGATACTTCAACCACATGGACGAGGCCTTGATTTTGGAGAACGTGGACCTTCAAGGTGCGGATGCAGCTTTCTTGGATATGGACGCCATATGCAGTGCCGGCTTCTTCCAGCTGTTCCTATCGGAGCCGTACGACGTGATAGAGAGGTGGCTGTACGAGGACTCCTGCAGCGTCGAGGTGTGGAGCGACGGCAGTGGATGGGAGACAGTTTGGAGATTCGGAGGATGGGACAATGAGAGGAAGTACAGGATCGAGGATCGAGTTTCGAGCGCTCCAGACCCAGAGTACAACGACTACAATGGGGACTTCTACGGGGACTGGCACAGCACCTTGTGGAACAACTACACGGAGAACGGGGGAATCAGGGACTCCTGCTACATGCCTTACCTCGGATTTGGTTTTGCCTTTGGAGAGTGCTATGATGATGGGGGCCTTGACCAGAGGGGAGACACGATCGACCTCACCCCATACGCTGGTCAGACCATTGATATCAGATTCCGCTTCCGAAGCGGGCTCGAGGGATCCGTCGGACCCGATGGCTCGGCGGACGACTCTGGACTCGACGGCTTCGCTATCGACAACGTCACTGTAAGGAAGAGAGACGTAAACTTCGGCGAATCTACCGTCGTGAGCCAGCAACTAACTAATCTCAATCTGGTGGCAGGAGAGTCGATACAAGTTCAGCTCACTGCTGATTTCGTAGACAACACCACCTACTACGTTTCGACTGAGCTGTCAAACGCAAACCTCGGAGGCGGCCAGGTAGATCAAGACGACACCAACGACCAGACGAGATTCCAGTTGACTGTGAGGAACCTGTATGATCCCGGGCTATTCGAGGAGCCTTGGCTGGACCTGCTCAATGGTGAGCGATACGCTTCAGGTGAGAGGCCGATAACCATAGGCGTTCAGAACTGGGGAAACACATTCGTTGATTTCGAAGTAGAGGCCGAGGTCAGAAACGCCCTACCACAATTGATCGCCGTTGAAGACTTCGCATCAGCCTCAGGGGCAGGTCTGTCTGTTTGGGATGACGACGGTAACGAAAACGGGACCAGGCTAGACGACTCCAGCAGCTCCAACGAAATGCTCCCACAGAACCAGGGCGTGTTCAAGAACCAAGCATACTGGCTTGGCCACCCATCAGAGGGTTACGGTGACAATTGGAACGAGACCCTAACTCTGGAGCCTATCGAGATTTCCGACAGCGGTGCCGATTTCACGTTCCTGACCTTCGACTATTTCGCCGAGGGGGATCATATCGCTGACAGGAATGGGAACGTTCAGTCAGTACGCGACTTCTCCTATCTAGAAATCACTTGGGTTAAGGAGGTAGAAAACCAGACTCAGGTCTACGAGGGGATAATCTACGGAAGCTGGACTGATCTGAACGAGAATGGGCTACGCCCGGGCATCAATGGAGCTGACGGCACCCGATACCACTACTGCGAGGACTTCGACCAGAACGGACTCTACGAGGAGGTAGAGTACGCAGGAGACCACTCAGGGGGAATAGGTGAGGACGGGTTCGTAACCTGGTTCGACTCTGACAACCTTGTGGCAACGACAAGAATTGACCTAACCCATGTCCACTTGCTGAACCAGACTAGCGACGACTCGCTGGCTTGGAGGGAAGAGTGTACTACTCTGGCCGGATCGGATGTCACATTCACTTGGAGATTCTACTCAAACGATGACGGCGTGAATGGTAATGCCGGGTACGCAGGCTTTGCTATCGACAACATCAGGGTAGACGACTACACCTTCACAGATGATGGAAACTACACCGAGACAATTACTGGGATGGACGCTGCCCAGAAGAGGGTCGTAGAGATGGGGGTTCACGATTTCACTAGTGGACTTTACAGAATCGATTTGATGACCCTCTACAACAATACAGACAACACCTCGAAGTGGTTCGACAAGCCAGAGATTAGCCAGGCGAACAATGTCTCGACCATACTTTTCGAGATAGCCAACGCGGACATCACACTCCTCCAACCAGACGTCCTAGATTGCGTGTCAGACGCCGTCTACTCATGCGTATACTCCACCAACTCTCAGGGCCAGAATGCCCACGACTTCTCAGTTCCGATGCTTAATGGAGTCATAGAGGGCGTCTACGAAGTCACTATGAAGGTTGTAGACGAGGACACGGGACAGACAGTCTACGAGCAAGACTCCGACAACGGCCCCTTCGTTCTCGACCCACATCAGCGGTCCCAGGCCAACTGGACGGCCCCATACGATCAGTGGTTTGACACGCACATGTACAACATCAGTTTCTTCTCAAGACTTACCGAGAGCGGTGAGCCATCGGGGAACGAGAGATTCTTCTCAATTCATTTTATGGATAAGATAGATATCGCAATCCTGTCAAACCCAACCGACCAGAACCGTCTCCAGAGAGTAAAACAGGATCTGGAAGCAATGAACAAGACTTACACCCAGATAGAGGTTAGCGAATGGGACTTCTACGGAAAGGAGGACTGGCTGGAGCACTATTCTAAGGTGCTTCTTCCTTGGCAGACAGACTACAACGTCGAGTACGGAGACTACTACGATCTTCTGGGCACGCCAAACACGGAGAATTCAGACATTACACTGACAGAGACACTGATCGAGTTCATGAGGGACGGAGGGACGTTACAAGTCCACCTTGGCCCCTATCGAAGCGACTACCTGACTACAGCCAACGAGCTCGACAGGCTGCCCTTTGGAATGGACATAGTGATGAGGGACCACTTCAACGACACCGTCGACCACAGGATAAGATCCGAGAACATTAGCATCGTAGACGAATTCCACCCAATGATGTCCGGCATTAACGCATCATCACTGGCGGGAATTAACGGTGGGACTCACGTAGCGCTTTCTGGTCTGGATACCAGTCAGGTGAATAATTACAACATTCCTCTAGTTTGTGCAGACGGTGGTGACACTGAGGGGGGAAGGATTAGCGACGGCGGAACATTCCACGTCCTGATCCAGGACAAGGAAAACCCGAGCCAATCGCTAATGTCTACTTGCAACTATCACCAGGGTGGTATGATAGTAACAACCATGGATGTAGAGAACCCAGGGGTATCAAAGCCATTTGGTGACAAGAACTTCCCCCTTCTATCTAACATGCTAGACTTCCATATCTCGCCCTACCCCGAGGGCTTCGAGATCGCCGGTGAGGGCTTCGAGCTCACCATCGACGGCGTGGCTCAGTCCATGGACGTACTTACCGGGGCCTATGCGAGGAAGGCGATCAAGAGCAGTGCGGATCTGGAGCTAGGATTCCACACTACTGTCCCGGGGATACATGCCGATTGGGTGATCGAGTCGGCGAACGGAGAGGATGTCACCGGGTGGGATAATGAAACTCTGAATGAAGACAACCGTCACGTTCACCAGGCAAACTCTTCCGGGTCGGTAAGCGCTACATTCTGCGTCCCAGACGAGAATGCAGAACGAAATTGCAAGCTCGACGCAGAATGGAGGATCTGGCTTTACCTGCACGACTCTTATGGTAATACAAGGATTACCAACGTATCTCTCTACACTAACGATACCGGTGCTGATGACAGCCCCCCTATTGCTCACATTGCAATTCAGGAAGATGAGTCTTTCCTGAGCTATGCAGAGTTCATAGGATATCAACCGAGCCCGACAGGAGATAGAGACGATGACGGGAACTTCATCATGATCGACTCTCCGAAGTATAGGGTTAGGCTCTCTGAAACTGGAGATACCACCATTAGCTTCTCCTCTGCCAATAGCAGCGACATTGGGACTGGAATTTCGACGTTCGCTTGGACCGTCAACGGGGATGGCGATGATGTGCACCTGTACGAACTCCCTGGAAGCGAGACCGATTGGTCATACACCTTCAGAAACCTGACCTCCGGGCAGAACACAATAATGGTGGAGCTAACCGTCTATGATGGAAGAAACCAGGAGAATAAGGACCCAATCCGAGTATTCTTCGAAGTTGTCGGCGAGATGTTCGGGGACGACGAGCCGGACGTTGACTTCGACAGCATTTCCACAGCAGACGGGGACTCGTTCGCAGCTCTTGAATCCGACATTGTGAACATAACCGGCACCGTCGTCGACAACGATGTTGGCAGTGAGTGCGACGTGAAGGTCGAGGCCTCGTTGGACGACACCTCGATTTTTGACAAAGGAGATGGGATAAAGACCGCCCAGAAGGCGCTTGGTAGGTTCGACTGGCAGGAGAACCTCTGCGACGGAGATACCTACGAGCTCTCACTGAACATTTCTCATCTGTACCTAGAGCTCGATGGGAATGCTGGAATAATCCACATCAGGGTGACCGAAGGAGCCTATGTAGTAGAGGAGCAGATCCAGCTGTACACCGTTCCCCGGCCCACGGACCCTTGCGAGGTTGACCCAGCATCCTGTGAGACCGACAGTGGTGACTCGACTACCGTAATTTACGCCGGCATAGGAGCCATTCTCTTGATAGCTATCTTGGGTGCAACTATGATGTTCATGAGGGGCCGCCGAGGCGACTCCGGTAAGGACTCAGTTGAGACGTTCGGAGGAGTTGAGCAGATGGATCCGGTAGAGGCATACGTCCAGCAGCTGGTAGCTCAAGGATACGACGAGCAGATGGCTAGGCAGTACGCGAACCAATACTACTCCCAGTACTACTCTCAGCAGAAAGGCGGAGGCGGTTGACTCAGAAGGGGACAGTGAGGTCCCACTTTCCAGTTAGCGTCTCCCCCGAATCTTCTATTAGACCCAGCCTCTCCTTGAATGCCGGCATCCTGGTCTTCATTACGTGAGCGTAAAGCTTGGAGGATCTGACTTCTTCTGGAATGCAAACCTTGCCCGACGACGCCTCGAAGTCAAGAGCTCTGTTCAGGAAGTTTTCTGGCCTATTCACCTTCAGCAAGAGCCTTCTAGAAACCCTGGATATCCAGAAGTACATCACGATAATCAACAGCATCACTATGGCCGTGCCGAACTTCATACCAGAGAACAGGTACATCGCTAGTGATCCTAGCAAGAAGACAATGGGCATTACGAACATAATCAGGAAGTATGCCTCAGTGATGGGCTTCTTCTTGCTCATCCTGCTAATCAACCCCCAGGAGTCATCCTTGCTGTTTTGAGGTGAGAAGCCAACCTCTTTCTCCATCCCCTCCTCCTCCTCGAAGATCTCCCTGAGCCTACGGACCCGAGCTTCCAGGGATTTGTTTGGCTGGGAGGCAACGGCTGTCTCAAGAGAGTCTAGGCACTCCGCCGCTTCCTCGAAATAACCCAGACGAATTAGTATTGAGACCTGCTCGAAATGGGGGATTACGTCATTGGGCGCAACTTTTTTCCTCTGTTCCCACCACTCCAGACCGTGCTCAAGCATTCCTAGGTGGCCAATCATTATCTCTCCCCCAAGCCTCCAGGCTTGTTCATTGTCAGGATCCAGTTCCACTACTCTCCTTAGGGCTGACATCGATTTCGATGCCTGAGCAAGGTCGGGCATCAATTGCCTACCTCTGGAGTCAGCCGGTAAGGTCCACTGAGCGACAGCCATCCAAGCATCTGCGTGCGACTGGTCCAGGAAAACCACTTCCCGGGCCAAAGTAAGAGCAGCCTCCTTGTCTCCCCCTTCATAGGTCTCGATAGCATCTAGCCAGAGCATCTCGGAGCTCTTCGACACGTTTCCTGCAGTCTAGGACCGATGAAGAATGCTCGGGTCGGCGAATCAACGTCTATTTCTGGAATTCCCCTTCCTTCTGGAGTCCTTCCTCCTTCCTGAGCCGCCCTGTCTACCACCTCGCTTGCCGGGCCCCCTTCCAGCGTTCTTGTGGTCCTTTCTCCCGCCTGATCCTCCCGGTCGGCCACCTCGCTTGCCGGACCCCCGTCCACCCCCCCTAGGGCTTCTTTTCGGGTTCCCGCCCCTCCTCTTGCCATCTCTCCTACCACTTTTTCTTTGGTAACTCGACGGTTTACGCCTTGCGATACCTCGCCCGGTCTTGACACGTGGAGCTATCTCCACCGGGGATCCCAAGGTAGCTCTCAGATCGACTCCATCAGATAATGGGTGGACGTGGATTATCGGAGAATCAACCGGACCTAGTACCGTGTCGACCTTTCCGATTATCTTCCCGCCTGAAATCCTAATTCTAGCCCCTAGCCTCGGTGCCTTTCCTTCGAAGGTGACTAGTAAACCACCTTCGTGAGAAGCTTCCTTCACTCTTCCAGAGAAGCTCATGGTATCAGCCCCTACGTCTTCCAAACATGACTGCTACTAGTATAGAGGCAGAGGCAGAGGCAACTCCTGGTGCTGATAGCGAGGAATCCTCGGTACCTACAACCTCGTTGTCGCCCTCGCCTGCGTTTTCGACTTGATACCCTGCGTTGCTAATGACAAAGGTCTCAGAAGTGCATTTTCCTGACTTATCGCATCCGGTAACTACCAACTCGTGCATCCCTATCGCGGAGGATAAAGGTTCAGTCCATACTACTTCCCATGTGTTTCTGCTAACTTCGACCTCTCCAAGATGATCCGAAGAAACACCTAAAATTTCTGCACTAAATACAACTTCTTCCCCATCCGGATCACTATATTGCCCAAAGATCTTCAAGTTTGGTCCATCCTCCCAGTAGTAGGCGGAGAAGAAAATCTGCGGGGCCTCACTCTCCTTTGAAATCCCCAAATCATACAAATTCTCCATGGACAAATTTGTGCCATAATGAGCTTTGACCCAAACAATTACTGGACCTGGCACCATTCCTGTTGAAGGAACATTCAGTGAGATATCTTCTTCGATAATTGCCGTGATTATGTTCTGGGGATCTCCCCCTTGAACAAAGCCAATCTCTACAGATATCTCAGGCCATCCAGGAGATAACGCAATTGAAATTGGATGTGGATCCTCTAGCTCTTTCGTTGGAGATGAAACAGACAATGGAACTCCTATGTTCCAAGTCCTGACTCCCGACGAATAGCCCGATGAGTCGGTAGATTCGCAATAAATCTGGACCACTCCTTCTACATTAAGCCATAGTGATCTATCTATGCCCTCCGAAACCTCCTCTCCAGAGTCAGCATGGCACTGGATTTCTAAGCTAGAAACCCCAGACTCATCTTCGAACCACGATGAAACGTCTTGCCATGTTGCCAGCCTAGTTTGCCCTTCCTGAGGTACGGGGATCCAAGTACCATTTGATGGTGCAGATTCCGTCCAAACTGGGGGATTGTCTACTGGAATAGGTGAGGTAGTGAAGTCAGCAAAAATATCCTCTCCCAACGGCCAAATTCCTCTAGGGAAATTTGAGTCTAGAGTGTAAGTCAGACTTCCGTCATCGTTTGATTTCAACTCATGACTAGCAGTCCCGTCCCCAATGCAACTTCCTCTTATGGGGGTAGAGTCAGTTCCAGGATTGTCCTCGTCGGGCCCAACAAATCTTCCTTCGCATTCCTCCCACATGTCCATTCTAAGGCTAGGTAAGGTTGGAAAGGTAAACTCAAGCCTTGCATTGCTCATGTTTGAGGAGTTGAATGAAATAGTGAAGTCGTTGGGATCGGAGATGCCTTGTATTGTCATTGTCGCATTCAGCCACAGCTCGATCCTGCATTCGTCCTCACCTGCGGATTCGTTGACTCCCGTGTCGCAATCCCTCTCTATTGCAGGCTCTACAGGAATCTCGAAACACTCTTCCTGGAACGACTCCTGGCAATCCCTGCCCTGTGAGTGCAACGGTGGGATTCCATTGTAATGGCCGATCACCATTCCGTCACTCTCCCACGTGGTGTTCATCCAGTCAACCCCCACACCACCTCTATGAGGCAGTCCGTCCCTTATCCCAATCCTGGTAATGCTGTATTCCAAGCAATCTGCCGCGATTAGAATAACTGCATCAATCTCGTCTGTTGAGAGCCAACCGTCACCACCGGATGGCACGATTCCTTCTAAGTATGAATCCAGATCTCTCCTAATGTCATCTGCTAGTGTCCAGTTGATCCATGCCCTAGCATCCACTTGTGCCGACTGCCAGTCATCGTCAATCCTAACTTCGAAAATTGCCTGGTCGTAGATGAACATGTCCTCGAAGGTTATGGAACCGCACTGTTCTTCAAAAGAACCTCCACCGAATTGCTCCATCCTTTCTGCACCGTTTTCCATATTGGATGGTTCACTTGGCAAATGCACAATTGAAGAAAACAATACAACCGTCATTACGATTGCAGAAAACCCGACTGCCCTCTCCACTATCTCTGTGAGGGCATTCAGGAAGATGATTATATCGGAAAATTTTCAGAGTTTAGGCTATCCTAAAGTTTATATTAATTATTTTTTTCGAGGGTTTAGGGAGACCTAAAAATGAACAACAAAAAGACAACTGCAGGCCTAATGATGCTACTAATGTTATGCTCAACTATTGCTGGATGTGCTGGAGATGATGAGGAGACATTGGATTCGTTGATTATTGCATATGAGGTGAAAGACGACTATGAGAACACAGATGAGAATCCGCAGTCATTTGCGGATTATCTAGCAGCCGAGCTAAATTACGACGTTTCTCTGTACAGTGTTGACTCAGAGGGTGCAATGATTGAGGCTCTGAGATTTGGAAACGCTGATATCGCGCTGATGGACGGGGGCGCGGCATGGGTTGGTTGGCAGCAGTACGACCTGCAAGTATTAGCCGCAGACCAGAAGTCTGATGGAAGGACCTACTACGATGCCCATGCTTGGGTATTGGAAGACAGTGAGATGGCCTTAGCCCATCTCGATAACGACCCATTCACGGATCCATTCGCTCTTCTGCAGGGTAAGACTTCGTGCCATACTGGATGGCTGAAGTCAGCAGGAATGCTACTACCAATGGGTTATCTGATAGGTCATGGATACGCCAATGTAATTGGTGATCCTAACGATGTTGAAACATTGAGAAACACAGTCCACGGATTCTTCAATGATAACGCTTCCATACCTGATTCTGGAACTACCTACTACGGCTACTCTGGTGCAGTAAAGTGCCTCTCAGAGGGTGTTGGTGACGTGGCCTTCGCCAAGGATAGTACCGTGGCTTCATACTGCGATAATACAGATGCGGCTGAAAACGAAGACTGGTGCCTCGATATGAGTCAATATGTTCCATTACCAGCTTTCGGACAGGCACCGAGCCATCCAGTTATGTACAATCCAACATACATGAACTCAACCAAGGCCGATGCTGTTAGGGACGTACTTGTTGGGATGTCTTCAGACTCCGATGCGACTACAATCCTCGAGAGTGTATTGAATACCCCGGGGATCGTATCGACTACCACAGAAGACCATCTAGGTTCGTATTCGGATTCTATAAGGAACATTCCTGGGATTTCCGCATATTACAATGGCAAATACAGCATCAACGCTTCTGCCACCGTAACTCTTGATAAGATTAGGATTGCTTACGAGGTAAAGTCAGACTATGATAACATTGACGAAAATCCTCAGCTCCTAGCAGACTACTTGGAGGATGTCTTGGGAGTTGTTGTCGAACTGTACAATGTAGATTCGGAGGGTGCGATAATTGAGGCTCTAAGATTTGGGAACGCGGATATAGGATTCATGGACGGAGGTGCTGCCTGGGTCGGATGGAAGGAATACGGCCTAGCAGCAATGGCTGCTGACCTGAAGAGCGACGGAAGAACTCATTACAACGCTCATGCTTGGGTTCTTGCGGATAGTGACATAGCAGCTGCCCATCTTGACGATGATTCAAGCACCGATCCTTTCGCCCTTCTTCAGGGCAAGACCTCGTGCCACACAGGGTGGCTAAAGTCAGCTGGGATGCTCCTTCCAATGGGCTACCTAATTGGAAACGGATATGCGGATGTAGTTGGTGACCCAGATGACGTAGCCTCACTTAGGGACACAATATTCGGATTCTTCAGCGATGACGCCTCGATTCCCGATTCAGGAACTCCGTACTATGGGTACGGTGGTGCGGTAAAGTGCCTCTCGGAAGGAGTAGGCCATGTCGCATTCGCAAAGGATAGCACCATAGCTTCATATTGCGACAACGAAGACTCTACCGAAAACGAGGAGTGGTGCCTGGACATGAGCCAATATGTCCCACTCCCTGCTTTCGGACAGGCTCCGAGTCACCCAGTGATGTACAATCCCGAACTTCTGGACATGCAGACTAGGACTGCAATACTCAATGCTCTGATGACGCTGAACAGCGAGATGTATGTGGTTGACTACCAAATGGGTGGAAATTCATACACTGGATGCTATGATATTACAACCCACCAGATTGACTCAGATTCAGACCAGAACACCTGTGGAGATCAGATTTTGTCCAATGTTTTGAACACACCGGGATTGACGAGAGTGAATACCCAGCAACATCTGGGGAGCTATTCCAGTCTAATTGTAAATGTGCCCGGGATTTCTGCTTATTACGATCAAAAATTCGGAATCTCTTCTTAATTTTTGATTATTAGTTGGTGGGATCCGCTTTCGCAATTAATCAGCATCACCACTATCCCGTGCGAAATCGGGTCCCATCAACACCAAATAGAAGATTAGGGCCCCCTAAATCCCGAATCGGGAGGCCAACTTTTGAAGCATACCAATCTCAAAGAGGATTCGAACATCAGTCTTGATGGGGTAAGAATTGGGTACTCAAGGAAAAATCCTCTAGTAGAGATTCCGAGCTTGGAAATATTTCCCGGGGAGATTGTTGCTATTACTGGGCCCTCAGGAGTAGGAAAGACTACTCTGGTTAGGACCATTGCAGGTCTAATAACCCCCCTGTCTGGAACTGTCAGGGTCTTTGACTCTACTTTGCCCTCTAGGCCATCTAGAGGATTTGTTGGATACATCCCTCAGAGGCTTGGTTTGGTTCGCCACGCCAGCGTACTTCACAATGTGATGCTAGGTGCCAGAGCGGGACACTCTAGCCCCTTCAGTATTTTACCTTCTAAACAATCGAGAAGATCAGCTCTCGATGCAATAGATAGCATGGGACTTTCGGAAAAGATACACGAGCCAGTTAGAAGGCTCTCAGGAGGTCAGCAGAGAAGAGTAGCTACTGCTCGGACAATAGCCCAATCTCCTTCGATTATTCTCGCAGATGAGTTCCTAAGCGAACTAGACGAGAAGACTCTCGAAAAAGTCCAGACCGAGGTCATCGACTACGTCAGAAAAAAGATGGCGACTCTGATAATTGTAGAGCATGATGTTTCTAGGGCCAATTCAATCGCTGACAGGATGCTAGTCATTGATGATGGTAGAGTTAACCCATTCCTATCCCATCCCACTGCATTGGAGGTGGGTAAATGAGGGGGAGGTGGACTATTGCCCCTCTGCTTATCCTGCTCTTCTGTTTTTGGCTGATGGACGGAATGGTGGATGACTGGGGAAGACTTTCTGGGGGCCGAGGTAATCTTGTGACATTCTTCAATGAATCACTATGGCCTCCGGATTGGACGGTTCTCGAGCCTCAGGCTTATCCTGTCTGCACAGCTTACCCCTTGGTCGATTTCACCTGCTCAACAGCATGGATTGGGATGGTCGAGACAATCAAGATAGCATTTGTCTCAACTGTATTGGGGGTTTTAATCTCCCTCCCGATTTCTATTCTGGCTTCCAGGAACCTAAATTCCTCGGTAGTAACATACACGGCTAGATTTGTCCTTGCAGCTTCTAGAAGCCTCCCCAGCATCATTTGGGCAATCTTCTTTGTGATATTAGTGGGACTAGGGCCACTAGCAGGGATTTTGGCGATGACAATATACACGGTGGGGTATCTGGGTAAGCTTCAGTACGAATCAATTGAGGGCATGTCAAACGTACCCTTGGAAGCAGCAGATTCAATGGGCCTCTCGAAAATCGAGAAAGCATTAGGAGTAGTAATTCCCGAGGAAGCCAACAACCTGATCTCACAAGCCATCTTCATGTTCGAATACAATGTTAGACACGGAACCGTAATTGGAATCGTCGGAGCAGGGGGTATTGGATACTACATCAATCTCTATCTTAAGTTTCTTCAGTATGACAAAGTAATTGCATATCTTATTGTGATTTTTATTGTTGTAATAGTTATTGATTTCCTATCGATATATGCTAGGTCTTACTTTAACGAGGAAGGAGACGTCTCCAGACCTAACTGGCTTTCGGTATTCCTTCCATATTGGATAATTGGGAATTCTAGTAATCGGCAACAATCCTGATTGCCCCACCATCGTAGAAAATCTGAATATGGTCCCTTGCCTTGAAGGTAAGAGCTGCTAGAGCTTCATAGACAACCTTCTCCTCCACCTTGAACGCCTCCGCAGCCCTCTTGGTCGACCAAGCCACCTCAACGAAGTCAGAAGCAGAGATCCATTTCAAGAGGCGAGACTCGAAGTCAGTCAAATCTACCACTGCCATGGTGCACCGAGTGAGCACCGGGAAATCAAGGCTCCCCAGTTTCGTAGGCCTCAACCATCCTCTTCACTGCTTCTTCGACAGCGATTTCGTCGTCTAGCAGTGAACCAAGAGACTCCAAGAAAGGAGTATCATGACTCATCACCTCTGCCCTGTCTAGGAACATCTTTGTCGCCAAAACTCCTTCAGCGACCATGTGCATTTCCTCAAGTGCTTGCTCCAGACTCTTTCCAGATCCGAGCTTCTCCCCCAATGTCCTGTTACGGCTTCTGGGGCTGGTTGCTGTAACGTAGAGATCACCTATGCCCGCAGGTCCGAATGCGGTACTCGGATCGGCACCCATCTTTTGCAGTAGCCCGATCCCCTCGCTGTATCCGGATAGAACCAGAGCAGCCTTGAGGTTGTCCCCGCCTATGCTGTCTTTCAGTCCGTCAACTAGTCCGCAGGCCAGAGCCACGCAGTTCTTGTAAGCCCCCCAGAGTTCTGCCCCCACCGGGTCCATGGCAGGGGTAAGGAATAGGGAACCCGTCGAGAGGCGTTCAGCGACTCTCTCTGCTACGCTCATGTCGTGGCATGCCACTAGGGCGTTTGTGATTACCCCGCGAGCTACCTCGGGGGCAATTGTGGGCCCCGTCATGACTACCACTGGGTTAGACTTGCCAGCCACAGTTAGCCTTCTTTCTATGGCATCAGAGATCATCCCGGACCCCCCTTCCTCCGAGGGAGCCAGTCCTTTGGCCAGGTCTAAAATGAGATGGGAGGGCCTAAGCGAAGGGACCATCTGGTCAACGACCTCTAGAATCGCAGAGCTGGGAAGCGCTAGGACCAGTATCTCGCAGGATTCCAAAACGTCGGCTATCTCCATAGTGCAGTCGAGTTTTGGAATCTTGTACCCCGGGAGGTACTTCTCGTTCTCGTCCCTCTCCATCATCGACTCGTAGACTTCCTGCTCTATGGTCCACCCCATGACGTTGTGACCGTCATTGCACCAAACCAAGGCTAGTGCAGTTCCCCAGTTGCCCATACCGAGAATCCCTATTCGCGCCATAATAGCCGTCTTCGCGGCGCAACGGCCCTGTTATGACACTATGGGGGTCTCACAGGGGATGCGTTGACTTCTTGGTGGGTAATTATTCGGACGGCTAAGAGCAGGGGTACCCGAGTGGTCAAAGGGGCTGGGTTTAGGTCCCAGTGCGTAGTGCTTCGCAGGTTCAAATCCTGCCCCCTGCACCACTCCCAATCTCACATGCGCTGCATTGAAGTCGTATGGTGCGGAGCTAACTAGCAGCAGGGGTACCCGAGTGGTCAAAGGGGCAGCGTTCAGGTCGCTGTGCGTAGTGCTTCGCAGGTTCAAATCCTGCCCCCTGCACCATCACTGAATCCTAATCCTCTTGGATTTTAGAAGAGATATGTTCCTATCCCTCCAGGCTGCTATTCTATAGAACATGACACCAACAAAGGATACGGATGCGATAATCATCGCCCAGGTTTCAAAGCCGAAAGGTCTTCCTGGATCCTTAGACCACTTACCTGACCCTGTTTGTGGATTCAGCTCTCCATCTTCCGAGTCTATCACCCCATCGTTGTCGTCGTCGTCATCGAAAATGTCTGGTTCCCCGTCCATATCAAAGTCTGCAGTGTCGGAAACTGCCAGTTCAATCTTCTCCGGGTCGGTCTCCTCAATTGCAATCTCGTCACCCGGTAGGACTGAAACAGGGCACCCCAGGTCGTTTCCTGGAAGCGCAAGTAGGACCATCATCCCCTCCTCACTAGGGTTTATTCCTGCAGCGTATGGGCACTCGTCCGTGTTGTCCCCAATACCGTCTGCATCAGTGTCTAGCCACTCCGTAGAGTCATTTGGGAAAGCATCTCTGTTATCGCCTATGTTGTCAGAGTCTGAGTCGGACCACTCGGTGGGGTCCAGGGAGAAAGCGTCTAGGCTGTCTTCGACTCCGTCTGCGTCGTCGTCGGTGTCTGCAACGTTACCAATGCTGTCACCATCTGTATCGAACCATTCCAAAGAGTCTAGTGGAAACGCATCCCCGTTTGGCAGAGTTGTGCAGTCTGCCTGACCGTCTCCGTCTACATCAGGAGGTCCCGAGTAGGATGAGGTCGGACCATCACACATCCCATCGTTGTCATCGTCCTGATCCGCATTGTCTCCAATAGAATCCCCGTCGAAGTCTGACCACTCGTCCTTGTCATTTGGGAAAACGTCGAAAATATCGTTCCTGCCATCCCCGTCGTCGTCTGGGTCCTCGTTGTCTCCGATGCCGTCCAAGTCGTTGTCAATCCACTCAGATTGGTCTAGTGGAAATGGGTCGTCAGTGTCATTGACCCCATCGTTGTCGTCGTCGGGGTCGAGACTGTCCGGTATGTTGTCTCTGTCCGAATCTATGGATACGTTGGGATCGAGCCAGTCGAAGTCCTCAGAGTTAATCACTCCGTCATTATCGGCGTCATTGTCGAACTGGTCCGGCAGCTTGTCCCCGTCAAAGTCAGGAAGGCATGAGTCTGGGGTATTTGATGCCACTTCAAGGGTTGAGTGACCCTCGGGGCAAGGAGTCTGAGATACTGCGAAGAAATCCTCGACATAGAAGCCCAAGCCGGCGGGAGTGCAGATTGCTTGTCCCTTTAGGCCTGAGTAGTGCCCTCTTGTGCACCCGCTTTGGTCCAACTCCCCCGATAGGGGGACCTGATACCCCCTGTCAGCAAGTAGGCAGGAAGTTTGCGAACCATTCGGTTGGTATGTCCCTGGAGAGCAAGGGACCTGCTCCTTAGAACCATGCCCGAGGTCAACGTTTGTGGGGCTGAGGCTGTCCGTGGTGCTCCCATCCCCTATCTGGCCTTCAGAGTTTATTCCCCAGCATTCCAGACTGGCATCATCCAGAATCGTGCATGTGTGCCTTTGTCCTACAGAGATGGAGAGCGAATTGGTCGAGAGTGGGACTGGTTCAGGGAGCAATTTGCTGTCAGTGGATCCGATTCCGAGCTGCCCGACCGAGTTGTCGCCCCAGCAAGCCATCTGGCCACTGTCGAAAAGGGCACAGGTGTGGAACAGCCCAGTAAACACTTCCGTTGGTGCTTGCGTTGAGTCTAGAGCCACTGCTGTGGGGGTGTTAGAACTGGTTGTTATCCCGTTCCCGAGCTGCCCATAGGAGTTGAATCCCCAGCAGAACATGGAGCCGTCGTTCATCCCAAGGCAGGTGTGGAACGGTCCGGAATCCAGGGTAACAGCGCTGCTGTTGCTAGGGACTGGGATTTCTACCGGGGCCATCCTGTCCGTGGTGCTCCCGTCCCCTAGCTGACCATGCCAGTTGTCGCCCCAGCACCTAACAGATCTGTCCACCATAATCGCGCAAGTGTGGTAAGATCCAGCCGAGACCTGGAGCACGCCCGAGTCACCAATGTTTACCTCTACAGGCTCATGGCGCTCAGTGCTGCTCCCGTCCCCGAGCTGCCCATTGCTGTTCTCCCCCCAACACTTTACGCTATTATCGAATAGAACGGCGCATGAGTGTGACTCACCTGCTGAGATTCCAATTGCAGTATTTCCTGCACCAAGATCTACTATCACCGGAATAGTCCTCTCAATGGTTGTCCCGTCCCCGAGCTGCCCGAAGGTGTTGTCACCCCAGCAACGGACGGAGCCATCGTCCAGCAATACGCAGTTGTGGTATGACCCAGCAGCAACCTCCACTGCCTTCTTTCCAATCGGCATTGTCGTCTTCTCAGGCTCTATGTGGTCCTCCCTCGTCCCGTCCCCCAGCTGCCCGAAGGCGTTGTCGCCCCAGCACTTTACAGACCCGTCGTCGAGAATGGAGCAGGAGTGGCGAGCTCCTGATGAGACTTGAGTAAGAACTGGGACGCTATGACCTGGCTCTGCCCAGTTGCAGGCTGAGGCAGAAATCTGTCCGGGGAGTTCGTTGTACTGCCCAGCAGGACATGGTGTCCCCTCGGATGCCCCCGGCCCAGGCACGAAGTATCCGGGCAAGGCGTCATCGCAAGATGTCTGCCCAGAAAGCTCCTGGAATGTTCCAGCATCACAATCGATCGGCTCTTCTGCTCCGGGTTGGTCGGTGTAGGTTCCGGGACTAGCAGCAGTCATTACGGTGCTCCCGCTCTCACTGACGAAGTACCCTGGGCTAGCATCCCTGCAAGTGAATCTGCCGTAGCTTCCTGATGCGCAGTCCACAGCGACAGTAGGATTGGTGTCGTCGCTGTCATCAGGGCCCGAGGGAAAACCGTCCCCGTCCCCGTCCCCACCCACATTGACTTCGAATATGTTCATCGTTCCATCGGGGGGCAAGTCAAGGTCTCTTTCGGAGGAGCTGATGTAAGCCCAACGGGGAGTTTCGAATTCGGATGGAAACGCCTCTAGAGCGAAGTCCCCGGACCCTTGTCCTCCCCAGCATTTTGGTAAGTCGTTGGTGGCCACCACGCATGTAAATGATGACCCGGCCGATATTGATAGGGCCCCCATGCTCTCCCCGAGATTAATCGAGGATGGAGAGGTGACTTGGCTAGATGTGCTACCGTCACCAACCTGTCCCTTGGAGCTGCTCCCCCAGCAGTGCAGACTCCTGCTAGTGTCAGTAGCGCAGGTATGGTCTTTTCCAGTTTCTATTGAGGTGACACCGCTCAGGGATACGCTAGCCGAGGAAGCTAAGCTTTGCGCGTCGGTCCCCCCGTCCCCCAGCTGCCCGTGAGTATTGCCACCCCAGCATTTCATGTCCGAGTCGGCCAGAAGTGCGCATGTGTGGGACTCCCCTAATGAAACAGCCACGACGTCGACTCCGGCGCCTACTGACACGACAGAGGGGGAGCTACTGGAAACGTCACTCCCTACTCCAAGCTGCCCTTGATCGTTCGCTCCCCAGCAATTCAACGTCCAATCATTTATCACGGCGCAAGTGTGATTCGCTCCTGCCGATACAGCCAATACCATTTGCCCGGATAGGCTCACAGAGACTGGGGCGTTGCTATCAGTGTTCCCGTTATCCCCCAGCTGCCCATGAGTATTTCTTCCCCAGCACTTCAGGCTGGCGTCGTCGAGAATGGCGCATGTGTGCCAGTCACCAGAAGAAATCTGAACAGGAATGTCCCCCGCTCCTCCAAATCCTGCTACCCCGACAGGGGTTGACGAAATACCATTGGAGCCGTCACCTAGCTGACCGAAGTTATTCCTGCCCCAGCACACAATTTCTCCATTGTCCAGGATCGCGCATGTGTGTTCCTTTCCTGCGCTGATTGAAACCGCAGTTCTTCCCTCTTCGAGGCTAACCTCGGTCATCGTAAGTCTGTCCGTGGTGGTTCCGTCCCCCAGCTGCCCGAAGGTATTCCCCCCCCAGCAGCGTAGTGAAGAGTCGTCGAATATCGAGCAAATGTGGTCCCCTCCTATGGACATCGTTGTCTCTGTGAAAATTGATCCTGCTTGGAAGCCCGGTTCGATAAGCCCGTCAGATACCGGGTGTCTCATGTCCTCTATTGTCCCCGCGCTGGATGCCAAGTAGTATTTCTGGGTGATGGGGACACTGGTTCCAGTAACTAACACTTCCCAATCCCCGGCATCAGGGCTGTTTACGGTGATCCCCACAAGGTTGTTCAGGGCGTCGTTTGTGTAGCTCCAAGTAGCTCCCGTTGGATCCTTGAGGGTGATGTCTAGATCGTTAATCAGCTGCATTGCAGCTAATGGTGAGTTTTCAGGGTCGTTCCAAGCCAAGGCAATTCTGAAACTATCCAGCCCTGCATCTGGGATCGTCAATCTGAAGGAGTGGCTTTCTCCGGTTGTTATATCGATGCCGCTCGTGAAGCTGCTTCCAGTGGCTCCTTGTAGATCCACCCTTCCCCACC
>TARA_B100000686_G_scaffold42105_1_pt1 | contig 29321 bp, 29 predicted proteins | sample TARA_B100000686 | Tara Oceans TARA_B100000686 (sample SAMEA2622733) | marine metagenome | biome: marine biome (ENVO:00000447); feature: marine epipelagic mixed layer (ENVO:xxxxxxxxx); material: "saline water (ENVO:00002010), including plankton (ENVO:xxxxxxxx)" | depth 150 m | reverse complement strand
TACAGGTTTTATGCCAACAGGAGACGAAACTCCTGTATGCAACTACATTTCCGATTGGTTATCTATGGTGGGAATAGAATCCGAAATTCTAGAATCCTCACCGAACCGCGGCAACATAATTGCAAACATAGAAGGTTCTTCTGGAAAAATCGGACTCTTATTTATGTCTCATACAGATGTTGTACCAGTAGAAGATGAAGACAAATGGACATTCCCACCATTCAGCGGGCAGATCCATGAAGGAAGAATATACGGACGAGGCGCATCAGATTGCAAGGGTCTTTTGTCGGCGCAGCTAATGGCTATCAAGGTCTTAAAAGAAAACGGTGTAATTCTGAAAGATGGATTGTCGCTCGTGTCAGGAGCAGATGAGGAGCATGGGGGAAGATACGGATTCGGATGGTTAGCAGAAAATTATCCAGAAAAATTACAAGCACCCTTTGCTGTGAACGAAGGGGGGGGATCTCCCATCGAAGCCGCGGGTTCATTAACCTATGTTCTTGGAGTGGGAGAAAAAGGAAGGCTGCAGGTAGAAATTGATGTAAAGGGTATAAGTTCTCATGCATCAGTTCCGTGGCAAGGAACAAATGCACTCTACAGACTTTCTAAAGTACTTAACAGAATAGAAGAATATGAAGCGGAAAGGGACACTTCTACCAGTCTATTTGAACATCTTTCTACATTTGCTATTGAACACAAACCATCATCTGACAATGTAGACGAAATCATCAAAGAACAGGAAAAAGATAATCCTAGATTTGCCTCAATGCTTAAGGCCCTATCTAGGATGACGATAACCCCAACTATGATAAACGGCGGCATCAAATCAAACAGTGTACCTGAGCAGATTAGACTTACCTGCGATGTAAGGACCTTGCCACATCAAACAGACGATTACCTAAGAGAGGAATTAGACAACATTTTGGACGGCATACCCGGTGTCGAATATTCAATAGACTACATGGCCGTTCCAAATTCTTCTCCTTTTGAAACGGAGTTAATGACTAGCCTACACGAGGCTACAAAAAAGGCAGTTGATAGAGACGATGTACAGTTCGTCCCTGCCATAAGTACTGGTTTTACTGACTCAAGATTTACAAGACCTTTAGGTGTAACTACCTACGGGTTTGCAGGTTCGCACCCAGAAGACGACCCTATGCTTAGCAGAGCCCATGGCACAGATGAATCCATCGGCATTAAAAGTCTGGTAAGTGGAGCCAAAGTAATGTTGCATCTTGCCTATGACATGCTTGCAGAAAAATAACTAACTACAGAGAAAAATACTCACCATATTTTTTCAAAGACTCGGGATTTAGATCCGCTCCCAAACCCGCGCCACCGGGCATGTGTAATTGTCCATTTCTGATGACCTCAAAAGGATCTATGATTTCATGCCTGTGTTCAAACTCTTCCACCGCGTGTTCTAGAATTACTCTTTGGTCCAGGGAAGCACAGACGTGGGCAGATGCCAGAAGAGATATTGGACCTGAAGGACAATGTGGAGAAAATCCTATCCTGTTTTTAATAGCGCTTTTAGCAATCCGTACAGCCTCTTCAACTCCACCGCAATACTTTATGTCCGGCATTATAGTTTGAACTGAATTCAATTTGATAAGGGAATCAAAAAACAATTGTCCATAACCTGCTTCCCCTCCGGATATGGGCAAGTCTATGTCTCTAGCAAGTTCAGCTAATTCTGTAGGAAATGTGATCGGATCCAATGGCTCCTCAAACCAACCGATTCCAATTGGACTTATCAGTTCCGCAACCATTCTGGAGGAACTATCATTGAATCTACCATGACAATCTACTAGAATTTCCACCTCTGGACCCACCCTTTCTCTTACAGCCACTAGGCGATCTATACCGTGTTTAGCCACAGATATAATATCGTCTGGATTCGGATGCCGTACTTCATCAAATGGCGCACATTTAATCACCTTAAAACCCTTCTCCGCAGCTCTAAAGCCCGCATTTCCGAAATCTTCAGGAGAGCGATCAGTCGCAAACAAACTCCTATTAATATTTGCGTACAAATCGATTTTTGACGGAAATTCACCACTGAGATACGCAGATAAAGGCAGATTATGAACAAGAGAATTTAGCTGGCTGATAGCAGTGCGAACAGCACTTAATGCACCTGCAGTGCTTGAATCATTTTCTATATCCTCATCGACTCCTAAATATTTTTCTAAATCTTCCTCAGGAGGTATGTTTCCTTCAGAAATAGCATCAAGAATTTCATTGATGAGCCTAGCTACCTCATTTGATTGTGGGCCTTTCGTAAACTCAACCAAAGTTTCTTGATCCGACTTTGTCCGAACAGAAACGCAATACCAAGTAGTATTTTTCGTTACTTCATATCTCAAAAATCTCCAGGAATGAAGGGATAACTCCATATACTTAACTCCTTTAAACGCCGTGGTCGCTCCTTGATCACCTTAGTATATACACAATTAGTCGATGGATAACCTAAAACCACAATATCATGATATTGGAAGAAACTTGTTGGTTTATATGGTGTAAAGTGTTAAACTCGGAGAAATTCAACAGCAACGGAGCAGCATATGGACGGCTTGATCGTTCACGAGACCCCAAAGAGTAAGCTCACAACGATGGTTGTAGCATTTGCAGGATGGCCAGACGCTGCTGAAGCCGCTACCCGAGCAATCAGATATATGGTCCGAAAGTTACCCAGTAAAAAAATTGCAGAAATAGATCCTGAAAACTACTACGATTTTACTGTGAACAGACCCCAGACCAGAATCAATCGAAAAAAAGAACGGATCATCAAATGGCCCACCAATGAATTCTACAGTTACGTTCCTGAGAATGCCCCAGAAAATGGCATCTTAATGTATGTGGGAACAGAGCCCAATCTTAAATGGAGAACATTTTCAGATACTGTATTAGAGGTCGCTAAAGTATCGGGCGTAGAACTAATAGTCTCTTTAGGAGCACTACTGGATGCAGTTCCGCATACGAGAGAGGTAAAAATAACTGGCCGAGCCAGCAGTCAGGAACTGAGCAAAAAAGCAAGATGGCTAGGAATCCGCAATTCTGGCTACCAAGGGCCAACAGGAATACATTCTGCTTTCGCAGAAGCATGTAGTAAGAGCCATATCCCTCATGCAAATATTTGGGGTCACTGCCCACATTACGTCCAGACCTCTCCCAATCCTGTGACTAGCTTCGCATTACTGGAGAGGCTAAAAAGCCTTGTAGACATAGACCTAGATATGAGTGAATTAGATTTAGCCGGACAAGCCTTCAAGGAAGAAATATCCTCCGCTATCTCGAAACAACCGGAAGTCAGTTCTTATGTGTCTCGACTGGAAAGCCAGTACGATGAGGCTAACGGATCCCAAAATGATATGCCCACTGGGACAGATATGGTTGAGGAAATAGAAAACTTTCTCAAAAGCCAATCCAGTGGACAAGAATAGAAATAAATAAGCCCATAATGGTGGGTGATGAGTAAGTGTCGCAGCTACTTATAACTCCTGAATACTATAAAAATTTATTCAATCGTTGGACAGACGACATTGCAATGCTCCCTGATTTCCCAACTGAATCAAAAGAGAAACTTGTTGCTTTGCATTTCGTAATGCTGGCTTTTGCTGACGGAGAAGAATATTCAGAGGACGATATTCATGAAGGAATAAAAGACAGAAACCTTTTCTCAATAGATCACGTACAAATTAAAATAAATATGGTCCGCAATGGTTTTCTAACTAGAATTGAAAAGGAATCAGGATTGTTTTATATGACCTCCAAAGAGTTTTTAAAACATGCTCAATGGGATAATTCTATACCTGGAGTCACATAATAGACAGGCAACTAACCCCCGAAGAAATTTTAATAGATATCGGTCCAATATCGATAAACAGTCGAGACTGGGGTGGTGACGGCAGAAACATAATATTAATACACGGTCTAGCTTCAAACAGCCAAATCTGGGATCTAGTGGCACCACTCTTAACGAAAGCTAACAGAGTAGTAGCCATTGACCAACGAGGGCACGGATTATCTTCCAAACCAGATCATGGATACGACTTTGAAACTATTACTAACGACTTATCTTTATTTTTGGATACTGTGAAAATCACCAACCCATTATTAATCGGGCATTCGTGGGGGGGAAGCGTTGCATTGAATTTTGCGGCCAATAACTTAAAGCAAATAAGTGGGATCTGCCTTGTAGATGGAGGTCTAATAGAAATATCGTCCATACCAGGAAATTCCCTTGAAAAAGCCCTTGTAGATATGGCTCCTCCGTTATTTGACGGCTTAACCGAGGCAATTCTTAGAGATAGAATTTCAAGACGCGATTGGGGCGAACGGGATGAAATGTCTGTCAAATCCAATTTAGCCGACATTGTGATGGCCAATTTTAAAGAAAACCCGGATGGAACCATCGAGCCTCATTTTCGAAGATCTAGTCATTTGAAAGTAGTAGAAGCATTTTGGAGTCACCAACCATCGACATTGTTTTCATCAATAACATGCCCTGTCCTAAATTTACCTGCGAGATTAAATAAAGATAAAAATCCAAGACAAAAACTTAGACAAAATTTAATAGATCAAGCGGAAGCAAATATATCTAAATTTAATACAGTTTGGTTGGAAAACAGCATACATGATGTACCTATTCAGAAACCGATTTTAGTAGCAGAAATTATATCCCAATACATTGACAGTGGTTTTTTTGACTAACCGGATTAGGCGGTTTCAGATAGAAAGTAATATGGGACATTCCAAGTTCCAACCAATCCCATATCAACTACTGCCTTATTAGCATATAGCTTTGTCACTATTCCCATACTACCAGTAATCGGACCTCCACTGACATTCCCTAAATACCTGACCTTTTGACCATTATTTATATTTAACCCATTTTGAAAAGTAGCATCATCACTTTTGTCATTCTTTATAGATAGTGTCAACTGTGTTGCTTTATTCATTTTTACACCCAATTAAATTCTAATTTAGAACATTTTAGAACAGAACAAGTGTTCTGTCAATCATTATCGTACAGCACGGGGAAGCGCCTGGGTGATAAAAAGGCTGACTCTGGGATAGAATACGAAGTAAGAATCTGCCATAGAGGTATAGAATTATGGGAAGACTGGATAACAAGGTGGCTATAGTTTCAGGGGCGGGAAAAGGCCAAGGTGCATTTGAAGCCGCCCTTTTTGCAAAGGAAGGAGCCAAAGTCGTTTTAGCAGACATAGATATTGAGGCCTGTGAATCCAATGTTCGAGATATTGTCAAAAACAAAGGGATAGCTTCAGCGATCAATCTAGATGTAACTTCTTCTGAAAGTTGGATCGACTGCATCAAATTCACTGTGGAAAAATACCAGCATCTAGACATACTGGTTAACAATGCTGGTATATACAGCAAGGTACCAATTGAAGAAGCCTCAGTTGAGGAATTTGACTTAATTATGTCAGTAAACCTGAAGGGGGTTTTTTTGGGAACAAAATATGCTATCCCCGAAATGCGCCGATCTGGTAATGGTTCCATCATCAATATTTCATCTACAGCCGGCCTTGTCGGAAACCAAACTGGCGGCGCATATGGAGCTTCAAAGGGGGGCGTTAGATTATTCACTAAATTTACTGCAATACAGCATGCTCAGGACAATATAAGAGCTAATTCGGTACACCCTGGACCAATAGACACAGATATGATCGCAGATAACCTTGCTACCCCAGAAGGGAGACAGAGCTCTATAAATAGAATACCTATGGGTCGAATCGGAACAATAGAGGACGTAGCGATGGGAGTTTTATTTCTAGCCTCAGATGAATCTTCATACATGACAGGATCAGAATTAGTGATAGACGGGGGAATTACGGCTCAATAGAAGCATATCTACTATATGTGTTGCTAGCCTCTAAAAAATAATGGTGATTCGGATCATATACATTAAATAACATGTCTAACTTCAAGGGAATCATATTGGCAGCTGGGACCGGGACTAGGATGAGGTCTAGCCTTCCCAAGGTATTGCATACTTTGTCTGGGAGACCAATTTTGACTTATGTCATGAATTCACTCGTTGGGACCGGAATACAAGACATCATCACCGTTGTTCCTGCCAAACACCACAGATTCAAACCTATCTTGAATAAGACATCCCAATTAGCTGTACAAGAGACTCCGAAAGGGAGCGGACATGCCCTACTTCAAGCCATTGGAATGACCTCAACTGCAAAAAACATTCTCGTATTAAATGGAGATATGCCCCTGATCAAAAAGGAAACTTTAATATCTTTAATGACCCACCATCAGTCATCAGAAGCAGATCTCACACTACTAACTGCCCACGTCAGAAATCCGAAAAGCTTCGGGAGGATAGTCAGAAATCAGGATAACAGAATTATTACCATAATAGAGGAATCTGAAGCGAACGAATCCCACATAGGTATCAATGAGATTAATGCCGGCGCCTACTGTTTTAAAACCTCGTGGCTATGGGACGCGTTGAAATCTTTGAAGCCGGCTAAATCGGGGGAATTTTTTTTAACCGATCTAGTAAGCTTAGCGTATGAGGTTAACCTTAAGACGGAATCACTCAGTACAGAGGAACAAGAGATTTTAGGAGTAAATGACAAAAAGGAATTAGCGAGGGTGGATAAAATATTGAGAACCTCAATATGTGAAGATTTGATGGCAAAAGGAGTCACAATTATAGATCCCGACACAACATATATTGGCATTGACGTGTCGATCGAACAAGACACCGTGATTTACCCGAATACCCATATAAGTGGTGTGAGCAAAATTTCTTCACACTGCGAAATGGGCCCCAACAGTGTGATCGCTAATAGTTCTGTCGGTCCCAACTGTATAATAAGATCATCCACAATTGAGTCTGCAATTGTTTGCAACAATGTGACCGTAGGACCCTACAGTCACATAAGGGAAGGATCATTCCTGAAAAGTGATGTTAAGATAGGAAATTATGTCGAAATAAAAAACAGTTCGATTGGTAATGGCACAAAATTGGGGCATCACTGTTATATAGGAGACTCAGATATAGGGTCCAACGTCAATATTGGTGCCGGAACAATAACTTGCAACTATGACGGGGTGCAAAAACAGAGAACAATCATCAAAGACAACGCTTTTATAGGATCGGACACAAAATTGATCGCGCCGGTAATCGTTGGTATTCAATCTATTACAGGGGCAGGATCAGTTATCACAAAGGATATACCTGACTATGCCAAAGGAGTTGGATCCCCTGCCCGAATAATAAAGGAGGATAGGTCTTCATAGACCCAAAGCCAAATTGGATACTGATATAAGTGATTTAACAAGTTTAGCTCTCGTAGGTTCGATCGCTCTATTTACGTTGATAGGTTTTGTACAACATGTGGTTGGAACAGTAACCCGAGAATCCATATTTATTTGGCGGAGTGAAGAAAGGTCTGGATTGGATAAACTAGAAGATCTTTTTCGAAAGGCCGACCAATCGAACTCAGCCTTTTCAATCTTAAAGACAATAGCATTATCAGCCGTAATTATAATTTGCTATTTCATATTTTATGAAACCCCAAAGAATGAAACTGCATCTTACGATGTAGGTCAAATCACAATAATCGGTCTATGCACGCTTCTCGTCCTTGGAATGCTAGAAACCATCGCTAAAGTAGGAGGCAGGCACAGTGGTCCCAGGGTAGCAATACAAATCTATAGAATTGCAATATTCATAGGCACCACTTTAAGGCCCATAACCCGTTCACAGGAACGCATTATAGAAATAGGGAGTGTCGAAGATGCTTCCGATCTCAGCGAAAATAGCAATATCGCGATGCAAATGGATGATGAAGGTGAGCCTCTTGAGGAACATGAGGTAAGAATGATAAGAGGAGTCTTCCAGCTGGACAAGACTGTTGCGCGTGAAATTATGGTGCCAAGAGTGGATATGATTACCACTGATATCTCAACCCCAGTCAACGATGTTGTCGATCTAATGATCAAAGAGGGACATAGCAAGATTCCGATCTATAGAGATGAAACGGATCAAGTCGAAGGGATTGCGCACTCAATGGATATTCTAGCCAATATCAAAAATCCGGAAGAAAAAGGGTTAGATATAGCCGAGTTTCTCCGACCAGTTCTGTTCGTACCTGAATCAAAAACACTAGAGGACTTGTTAACTGATTTTCAAGACAAGCGTATGCAAATGGCCATTGTCATAGACGAATATGGTGGGGTCTCAGGTTTGGTTACAGTAGAAGATCTGGTAGAGGAAATAGTTGGAGAACTTCACGACGAATTTGATCAACGAGAGTCCAGTATAAGACAAACCCAAGAAAATGAATTCTACATGGACGCAAGCATAGACATAGATGATCTGGCTATTTCAATTGGTGTATCTTTCGAAGGGAAAGGATTCGATACTATCGGAGGATTTGTCTTACATGAACTGGGAAAAATCCCAAGCCCTGGCGATAAATTTACTTACAACAATTTGTCTATTGAAGTAATATCTACAGTCGGTAGACGGCTTAGAGAGATAAAAATAATTAAGCTGTAGTGGAGATCTCTCATATAAGGCAATTCGTAGATGAACCTCTATAGACTTAACTACTCATCTTTCCACACTTTGGCTTGGAGCAACTAGCAACTAGGCCTCACATTAGCGTGAGCAGCCGTTAACAGATCCACATACCGTTAACTTGCTTGGATCATACACAGTCAAACCACCAAACACGATTTACGAATAAATCCAGTAGCCAACTTATACGATGAATTATCACGTCACCTAAAAAAGATAAGGCTCCCAGACTATTAAGCCTGAGAGCCTTATTCGATCCTTAGTTAGTTGTCCGTTTAACAGGACAGAGCTTAGGAATTCTCTATCAGTTTCTCTATTTGTCGGCGACTAACAATGGAGCGGTAGCCTCAGAATTAGATGTCCCCTGAGCAGCAAGGGTGTAAAGCCCTGCCTCCATGTCAGCCTTAACATCAATTTGGAAGGCTCCTGAGGCATTTGCCTCTCCTCCTGCCAGTATCCTGTCGACTCCGTCAGCTGCTCCCACGCCAATAATGCTAACCATTTCACCTGGGACGAATCCTGCACCATATACAGTGGAGACTCCTCCAGTTTCTGCTGGTGAAGCAGCAAGACTTGCAGCTACTGTACCCGCGTGCGATGCCGCAGATACTATTGTCACTGGTGCGCTAGCTATACTCCCAGCACCGCCTTGCGCCACCACGCTAGCTGGCCCGCCAGCTCTACTTACAACTGAATCCTCTTTGGACACAAAGTCAAACCCGATTTCAAACGCTCCAGCGCCATTAGCAGCTACCTGAGCTCCTCCTCCTCCTCCAATAATTGGAGAGGAATTTGAGTCGATCCTTAGTTGAATCACAACAGGCTCATTTGCCTGAAATCCAGATCCAGACACTGTGAAAGACTCTGACATTGTTATAGCAGATTTACTAACAGTTATATTACTTTCCGGTGCGACAGCGTCAGCACCACTCGGGCCTGGTGGTCCTTGTAGACCAGGAGCTCCGGCGGCACCAGGATTCCCAGGTAATCCAGGTAATCCGGGTTCTCCTTGCACACCTGCGGCACCAGGTAGACCAGGACTGCCTGGGTTGCCTGGAAGACCAGGCTTTCCTGCAGCACCCGCACACGCTGATATAACGAATAGCATTGCTGAGAAAACCAGGGCTGTTGATAACGCCCGAAGGCTAAATAGCTTTCCCATTTGACCCCCTTCTTTCTAAAGGTACGAATTTTGTTTCAATCTTATTTGTTGAGTGAGCTAACGATTAGCAACCGACAAGCTCCGCATCGACGAGTGAACCAGTTCATGATATGCACCACCCCAAGGTATGTCAAGCTATTTCCGTGCCTAATCGATCACCACGAAACAGCACCTCTACCAAGGTGACACAGCCAAACTTACAGTCACTCTTCGTCCAACCATGGAATTCTAGTGGAATAACGATGAATAATCAATAACAATCCGCCCCATATTTCAATCTCATAGTCTAAAGGGACAAGAGAACTTATGCAGGTTAAGCCTAAACGCACAACAGTTTCCAAATCGATAATAAGTGAAAACTCTGACTACAGAAGAACCTCAACCATCAAATCTAGTGCCTTTTACGGCTAGATTTGATGAGCTTGAAATTTTCTTCTCATGCCATAAGCCCTACCATATTTTCTTTTTAGTGAAAAAGATTAAATTATCGAATTACCGACCTTACAGAAAATCCCAAACGAAAAATTAAGTATTGATACTCACCCTTACTGCCACTTCCGAGGTCTACCCGATAGGTTTCCCAATCCCAATTCAGAGCAAAGAGTGGAAAACAGGGACTTAGACGCCCCACACCACTCCAAATCCTCAACATCCCTAGTGACATCTACTTCTTTATACAGCGTCGCAATGTCGCGGTAGAGGTAGCTATCATTTCTGTTTTTTTCCAGGCTTGAACTCAACCCCGCCGCCCCCCTAACCGAAACGTCCCAAAGCTCATGTGCATTCGGTATATATTCTGTATGAAGGTACCGGTGAAGCAAAATGGAACTCGACTTGGCCCCCCATTTCGGTATACCAGGGATATTATCTGCGGTGTCCCCAACCAGGCCTAGATAATCAGGAATAGATGCCGGAAGAATACCGAATTTATCTATAACACCAGGTTCATCGAGAATAACATTATTTTTCCTGTCGAGGCATACGATTTGATCTCCAGTCACGACTTGACATAAATCTTTGTCCGGTGAGCAAATTATCACTTGGTCAACAGAATCTTCCTTCGAATAACGAAGAGCTGCAGAAGCTAGTGCATCGTCAGCCTCATATTCCTGCATTGGCCAACAGACGATACCGAGAGCGTCTACTGCCCTCTCAGCAAGTGTAAACTGCATTTCCAACTCCGAAGGGGTGTCGGAACCATCCTTATAGGATGGCAGCAATTGATTCCTGAATGATTTAATCGAACTGTCAAACGCTACAGCAAGATGAGTTACATTAGGCTGATTCAATAGGGATAATAACGTTATTATTAAACCTCTCACCGCTGATACATGCATGCCATCTGGTGCTAGTCTTTCTGGCTGCCCGAAATGGGACCGAAACAGTTCATACGTTCCATCAACTAAGTGGACTTTCATGAGGCACTAGATTCCAAAAATTCCAATTCCTTCTATGTTCACTGAGTATTTGGATTTAAAACATCATTCATTGCATCACCGAACAAATTCCAACATAAAACCAATGACCACGCCACAATGCCGGGCGCGATCAACATCCATGGGACTACTCTAAGAGCGCTTATACTGCCCGCTTCCAATAACATCGTACCTAAACTGGGTCTCGGCGGTTGTATACCTAAACCCAGCCAACTAAGAATAATTTCAGTACCAATCAAAGTACCCATACCCATGGATACTGTCACCACAATAGGCCCAATGGCATTCGGCAACAGGTGAATAAACAAAATTCGCGATGTGGATGCTCCAGTCGCCTGAGCAGATTCTACATATTGGGAACTCTTAAGTGACAAAACTTGACCTCTCACGAGCCGGGCCATTCCCACCCAGCTAAAAGAAACTAGCGCAATAGATATTACGAAATAGTCCGCAATCCCCGATTTAACTATACCGTCCAACCAAGTGTTATCTTCAATCCATCGTACTGCATCTATGATCCTAGGCCGCAAAGTCGCAGCCAAAAGTATTACTAGTAATATATCTGGAAATGAAGCAAATAGTTCCCCTATTCTCATTATGACGGAATCCACCCTGCCCCCGTAGTACCCAGAAATCAATCCTAACGATACGCCTATAAGCAACCCACCAGTAAGTATCGTTACCAAAGTGATTATTACTGTGTTTTGTACCCCCCACAGAACCCTTGAAAAAACATCACGACCTTTCAAATCGGTTCCTGCTATATGCTCTAAAGTAGGGGCTTCCCTTATTGATTCATAATCCTGCTCATTGTAGCCATAGGGGGCCACCCAAGGAGCTAATAAACCCATTACATATATAGCTGTAATGACAGTGAGAGATATCACTGCCAGTTTTTTTCGCCATAGTCTCCCAAAAGCTCTGGACAAATGACCTTTACCACTGATGTATGTGTCCATTAAGAAAGCCTTATCCGGGGATCAATTATGGAATACGCTATGTCGGCTAACAAATTTGCAATAACAAACGCTGTCGACAATATTATGGTGAACGCCATTATTACCGGGTAATCTCTGTTAAAAATGGATTGTATCGCGAAATCTCCAACGCCAGGAATTCCAAGCAATCTTTCAGTAATAAATCCTGTAGTCAACATGCCTGCCAATGAAAATGAAAGGATAGTAACTATAGGTATTATGGCGTTCCTTAAAACGTGTCTGACATCAATCCTGGATTCACTCAATCCTTTAGCTTTGGCCGTTCTAACAAAATCCTGTCCAAACACATCCAAAGTGCTGGCTCGCATTAACCTAGCTAGCCCAGCAATTCCGGGAACACCCATTGTGATGGCTGGAACGACAATCCTCAAATCAAAAAAACCTCCCCACCCAGAACATGGCACCAAACTTAGTTTTAAGCATAAACCCCATAAAACAATGGGAATACTCACCATTATAGGGATTGACATTAAGATCAGGGTAAAAGAGACGGCCGCCGGATCCATCCAGGTACCTTGCCGATGAGCTATCCAAAATCCCAAGGGGAGCCCTACAAGTAAACTAACTAGCATAGCGGCAAGATTAACTTGAAAAGATACCCACATTTTGGAAGCTAACAAAGTCCCTACAGATCTACCACGATAGCGAAGACTTTCACCGAAATCACCTCTAACAGCACCAGATACATAATCAACGTATTGGACAATAACTGGACGATCCAACCCCAAAGAAGATCTCAATCTATCCGCTGTTTCCTCATCATACTTAGTACCAAGCATAACTCTGACAGGGTCACCAGGGCCATAGGTCCCAAGCACGAAAGTAACAGCCGAGACCATCAACAACAATATCGGCAACCATAGCAATCTTCTAGTTATATATATCCACATAAGTCCAATATCTTAATTCTGAAGTCAATATAGGATAACCAAAGTCAGAATGATACGCAGGACTAGGTCCTCATATAAATGGGATTCAGTCTTCTATATATACATATCTCATCTTAGAGATCGTCATGGGAGTCAACTCATACCCTTTGACATAAGGCTTAATCAGAACATGCGATTCGCCGGCAAACCATAACGGTACCCAACCAGCATCATCAACAATAATTTCTTCTGCCTTTTGGTATAGATCGATTCTTTTGACTAAATCAGTCTCAACTCTTGCATCTTGGAGCAAGATATCCACATCTTGATTAGAATACAAGCCATGATTATTTTCACTTTCAGAATGGAATAATATATCCAAAAAATCCTGAGGATCTGGATAATCCGCCTCCCATCCTAATCCCCCAAAAGCTTGGAATTTTTCCTCATCCAAATCTTTAAGATATGTGGCCCACTCAACTTGTTGTATCTCTACTTCTACACCCAATGTTTCCATCCACATATTTATTATGACCTCAAGATCTAATCCTGGTGTGCCTCCAGTTCCCGGTATTGTTATCACAATTCTTGGCCTGCTCTCCGGATCAGCGTAATTTGATTCAGATAATAATTTTTTAGCTAAGACAGGATCATGGCGAAGTCCCTCCAAACTTTCATTGAATCCAGGAAACCCTGGTGGCAATATTCCATATGCTGGAACTACCAAATCAGAATACACTTCCTTCGCAATTAATTCTTTGTCTATCGCGTGATTTAGTGCTTGTCGAAATTTAGGATCATCAAAAGGAGGCTCTTCTATATTAAATCCTATGTAATTAACAGAATAGCCAGGATCCGCGACAACCAAATCTCCATTAAGAGGGTCTCCGGGATCCTTAATTCTTTCCAAATCGAAAAGACCTACTCCAGTAATATCAATTTCGTCATTTTCGTACATGGCCATCGAGGAGCCACCAGCTAAATTCATCTGTATCCTCGCTAGTTTTGCTGGATTCAAATGATAGAGATTATTTCGATCCAGTATGATCCGTTCTCCAATTTTATAGTCAGAGAGTTTAAATGGCCCCGTCCCGTTAGGATTATCCGTCCAATTGAGACCCCCTTCAGAAACATTGTTCCTGTCAACAACGTAGGCTGTGGGATATGTTAATTTAGCTAGAAAGTATGCTTTCGGAGCATCTATCTTTATTTGTAGGGTGTTATCATCAACAGCTTTAACCCCAACTATCTCAGAATTCTTCCCTTCCAACACTTCATTTACACCCACAATATCACCCAAGTAGGTTTTCGCTGTGGGGGATGCGGTGTCTGGGTTAGCGGCCCGCTCCAAAGACCATTTGAAATCCGCCGCCGTCACCTTTGTCCCATCATGAAAAACAGCATCATCCCGAATCTTAAAAGTATAGGTGAGACCATCATTAGAAATTTCCCAACTTTCAGCAAGGTCTGGAATTAACTGCAGATTGATATCAAAGCCAACCAATCCTCCAAAAATTTCGACTACAACCCCAGCGGATGTTGTATCTGAAGTCAAATGTGGATCCAGCGTCGGAGGATCGGACCAAAGACGATTAAATACGCCGGTTGGGAGCTCATTAGCGTCAGATGAGGACAAACCACGTGTTGCAGCAACATCTGACTTTAAATCGGATGTTCCCTGAATATCAACAGCAGGGCTTGATTCGCTTTCAGCCTCTGATTCAATATTATTCGAATCAGAACTTCCAGAATCCCCTACCGCTTTGCCTACAGCAGGTTGTCCACATGCAAGCAATCCAAATAATAGAACCGTGCTCAAAAAAACAGAGAACAAACTTTTTATCATATAAACCTCAAAAAATTAGTCTATCGAAAATGGTATCCATTAATAATAGTAATTTTTAACCCACAAAAACAACGGCAATTCCACCCGAGTAGTATCACTTTAAGTTAAAAATAAAATCCTAAGATGTCATTAGGATTTCATTCGATAATTTAGGTAGGCTTTTATGAAAATGTCTATATCTCCATCCAATACGTCGTTGGTAGATGAGGTTTCAACCTCGGTTCTATGGTCCTTAACCATTTGGTAAGGATGCAATACGTAACTTCGTATTTGATTACCCCATTCAGCTGAAATATGTTCGCCTTTTAAATCAGACAACTCCTTCTCTTTTTTCTCTCTTTCCAATTCTGCTAAACGAGAGGCCAATATCCTCATAGCTATCTCTCGATTTTGCCTTTGAGATCTCTCATTTTGGCAGGTAACAACAATGCCCGAAGGCTCATGTGTTATCCGGATAGCGGTTGAATTTTTCTGGACGCTCTGCCCTCCATGTCCACCAGCTCTAAAAACATCTATCCTTAAATCATCCAAATTAATCTCAATATCTGAACCTTCCTCCATTTTCGGTATTACTTCGGCCAATACGAAAGAAGTATGTCTCGCATGATCATTGTCAAATGGCGATATCCGAACAAGCCTATGAACGCCTTTTTCCGCTTTAAGATGGCCATAGGCAAATTCTCCAGTAACTTGCATTACGACACTCTTGATCCCTGCTTCTTCACCGTAAGACATGTCAAGAATTTCATTATTGAAACCTTTTCTGTCACACCACCTAGCATACATTCTAGTCAACATCGCAGCCCAATCTTGTGAATCAACTCCCCCGGCGCCAGCATGTATAGCTAATATAGCATCCCTATGATCATGTTCTCCGGAAAGCGTTAGGGTAAATTCCTCTTCTTGAATCTTTCTATCGATCAGATCAGTCTCCAAGCGTATCTCATCCAAAAAACTAAAGTCATTCTCTAGTATTGCTAATTCAACTAGGTCCAGGTTGGCCTGGATTTGCTCACGAAGTCCTTTCCACATCGACACTTGACCGTTCAATTCAGCTAATGACTTCATTTTACTTTGAGCTGAGGTCGAATCCTGCCAAAAAAGTGGTTCCAGCGATTCTTTTTCTAACTCCTGTATTTTTTTCTCTTTTGAAGGAAGGTCAAAGACGCACCAATAGGTTTGATACTTTGTCTCTAAGATCAAACAAATTTGTTTTCAAATCTTGCATCGATGTCAACTCCAGCCTATCAGTCGAAAAAATTCTATGGCTACAATTATATCAAGACAGGCCCCTGCTAAAAGAATCGGTCTTATCTTCCTAAAAATTGCACTGGCTTTGAAGGTCAATTGGACAAATAGGAATCCACATCTATTATCCAACCTCGTTTACCAGGCCTACGCGCATCGGAAACTCCCGGCAGACTGATTGTGTCGAGCAAGGCTCGCGGGCTAGGACCTCTCAAAATGATTTGCCACTGGTAACGACCTCTCACACGGCTTGGAAAAGCAGGAGTAGGCCCTAGAACCTCTGTATCAGACAATCCCCATATTTGTCTCTGCTCTTCCAAAACTCTGGCGAGATTTCCAGATTCTCTCTGACCTGAAACATTGTCCACGTCGTGCCTTAAAAGCCTAATTATTTTGCTGTAAGGGGGGTGAATATTATCCATTCTGTTTCTCGATTCAATATCAAAAAAGGACCGGTAATCTTGACTCGCAGCAGTCTTGATCGCGTAATGCTCAGGTTGGAAAGTCTGAATGAGTACCTTACCTTCTTCTTCACCTCTACCGGCCCTTCCTGCCACTTGGCACAAGGTCTGAAACACTCTTTCAGATGCTCTAAAATCTGGAATCCCAAGACCTATATCCGCCAAGACCACTCCTACCAGTGTTACGTTAGGCAAATGATGACCCTTAGATATTAATTGAGTTCCAACTACAATTCGGGTCTTTCCAGACCTAAACCTATCCAATAAATCATCATAGTTGGAATGGTTCGTGATAGCGTCACTGTCCCATCTATCAATAATGACATCCGGGTACAAATCGGTTAATCTTTCAACCACTAATTGTGTCCCAACACCGTATCTCCCTACTTTTTCGCTATTGCATTCGAGACAATATTCAATATTTTTTCTCTTTTGGCCACAATAATGGCAGATCAGTAATTTAATTCCGGAATGAAACGTCAAGGAGACATCACAATTTCTACATGTGGCAACATATCCACAACTAGTGCATTGAACATAGGAAGATGAGCCTCTCCGATTTAAAAAAAGTATGGCCTGATTTCCGCTGCTAATTGTATGCTCCAAATCTGATAACAATTCCCTACTGAAAATATTTGTATTCCCTGATTTCAATTCAGACCTCATATCGACGATTCTGACCTTAGCCAACAGGCTACTTTCAGTTTGGTCAGATGAAATATTAGGTCGATATCTCTGTTCTAACTCCACCAAACGATATCTTCCACGCATTGCCCGCCGATAAGATTCCAGGTCAGGGGATGCTGAACCCAAAATCACGGTTGCAGATGTTAATCCTGCCAACTGCATCGCCACATCCCTGGCGTGATAACGTGGAGCTCCCTCATTTTGTTTATAAGTCCATTCATGTTCTTCATCTATTACAATTAAACCCAAATCTCTTAATGGGGCGAATATGGCACTCCTGGATCCAATGACCACGTCATATTCGTTGTTCTTAACCTTTCTCCATTGATCGAAACGCTCCCCCAAGGTCAAACCACTGTGCAAAACCGCAACTTTCCCTGGAAACCTAGAAGCAAACCTTTCAATTGTCTGAGGAGTCAGGGCAATTTCTGGAACTAGTATTAAGGCAGTTTTGCCCCGAGAAATACACAAAGTTACAGCATCTAAATATACTTCCGTTTTTCCACTACCCGTGACGCCATGCAGTAATACTGCCCTTGTCTTTATGGAAGGGTCCTCTATTAATTCAGATATTTGCTCTAGGGCTGATTTTTGGGATTTAGATAGCTTAACCGGTTTGGCAGTTTTGAAAAATTTCCCATTCAACGGATCTCTATCTATCTCCACTAGATGTTCCTGAAGAAATCCTTTAGAGATTAAGGAGTTGACAGGGGAGTTACCAAATTCTTTCCTAAGAACCGACAATCTATGAAAATTTTCTTGTCCGGTTGATAAATTCTCTAAAATATGAAGCTGCTTAGGTGCCTTTATTAATTGGCTATCTAGCAAAGCATTCCTACCTGATTTCGTAATTTCGACGAATTTTTCATATTTAACACGGATCTTGACGGAAGATTCGGTCACAGATCGGATCAAGATTTGCTTTTCTACAAGCTGGCTGACCAATCGTCTCGAATTCTCACCAAAATTAGAAATCACTCTATCAAGCTGAACAGGCTCTCTAGAATATATATAACTGACGACCGATGATTGAAATTCACTAAGTTTTAATTCAGAAACTTCGACACTGTCCGAAACAGACAGTGTAATAGAGCTTCTCTTTCGTCCACCAGGAGGAAACATTAAAGAGGATGCTTGAAACAAAGTACAAAGATATTGCTTGCTGATCCAGTTAGCTAATTTCAAATGAATTGGATCGATCAAGGGCTCTTTTGCCGTAATCTCAGATACTTGGCGGACCGAATCCAAGTCAGTGGTGTCAGAAAATGCAAAAACTATACCTTGCCTACTCTGATTTCCAAAAGGAACAAGTACAGAATGACCTAATTCCAAATCAAAACCGCTAGGTATTTGATATGTAAATGTTCTGTCTCCAGAACCGGGGGAATCTACTGCTACTTCCGCGAATTTCAATGAACCCGAACCTTTCATTTAATCCAAGGTGGTTTATCGGGAAGTATACAATTAGCTAACTTCACTGTGTGAATTCAAATATTCAAAATGACTATCTTCTGTCTTCTTTGATTCTAGCCGCCCGGCCAGAAAGCCCTCTAAGATAATAAAGCCTGGCCCTTCTAACTTTTCCTTTCCGCGTAACTTTTACCGACTCAACATTCGGAGAACATTTTAAAAAGGTTCTTTCAACTCCAACTTGATTAGTAATCCTACGAACGGTAAAAGTCTCTCCTCTTCCATTTCCTCTAACTCTTAGAACAACCCCTTCAAAAGCCTGAGTCCTTACCCTTTCCCCTTCTACCACCCTCACATTAACCGTAACCGTGTCCCCGGGTCCAAAGTCTTCTATGCTGGTATTTTGTTCTACTGGTATGAGATTATGGGCATCCATATTCTGTCTCTAACCTTTCCAATGTTCATAAATATAGTATTTCTTTAAATTACAAGGGCAAATTGTACTTTGTCATCAACATCTATGGCAATAGCTTCCACAACATTTAAATTAAGATTTTTTAACTGTCTCCCTCATGACTAAGTTAACAGCATTTGGTAGAATTAATTACCGCAACGAAAATGAAATTTAAAATGGGGAGGGAATAATGCCGTTCAGATTTGGCCCCATGGAGCTGATAATAGTCCTAGTAGTGGTGCTAATTATATTTGGCGTGGGGAGGTTGCCTGAAATCGGAGGAGCAATGGGAAAGGCCATTAAAGAGTTCCGATCTACCCAAAAAGACGTTATTGAAGAAGATTCGCCGACTAAGAAAGATTGATTTCCATTCCACCCATATCAATTACCCATCTGATTCCTTAACAAGCTAACCAAGCCCAAACGTCTTTATACCGCCACCAAATATGGTTAACACAAAGCGGCTTTACTCGACATGATTGTCATGTCTTTTTACCCTCATTTTGGCTCCTATTTTTGATAAAAGGATCCCTACTTCAAATAGGGCCAACACTGGAATTGCGACCATAGTCTGGTTAATAGGATCTAATGTTGGAGTTATTAAAGCACCCAGTATAAAAGCTAACACTATGGCCCATTTTCGATTTCGGGACAGAAATGATGGGCGTACTACCCCGATTCTGGAAAGGAAAAACAAAACGATAGGAAGCTCGAAAACAACCCCCATCCAAAATAATAATGAGAGCATTAAGCTGACATAGTTGCCAATTCTAATCATTGGAGTAGCGACATCACTACCAAACGTGATAAGAAATTTTACCGCTGGCGGAAATAGGACAAAGTAGCCAAAAGCCGCACCAAGAATAAAAATTAGTATGCTAATAGGCATCAATATATATAAATATTTTTTCTCCGTAGGCTTTAAGCCAGGAGAAATGAACATTGTTAATTGCCACAAAAGAAAAGGTAGTGATGCAAAAATTCCAGCTAGAAGTGACGCCTTCATAGCAATACCTATAAATTCTGTGAGATCAGTATATACAGGCTTTTGTTCTGGTAGTCCTGGGAACCCGCTAGCAGGTTCCATTAAAAACCGGAGTATCTGTTGATGAAATACAAAGGCAATTACTGTAAAAACCACAACAACGGCAGCAGACCAAGTAAGCCTACGGCGAAGTTCATCAAGATGGCCACCCAATGTCTGAGATTCGTTAGTCAAATATGATCACCCCAAAGAACTTTTTCCAGAAGCATCCTCATTTCCAACTTCTCGATTGCTTAGCGATTCTTCAGCTTCCATATCATTTTGTCCTAAGGAAACCTTTCTTTTTCTCCTAGAGTCAAAAGCTATGGGGCCTCCATAATTAACATCTAAATCGGACCCGGCATCTTCACTTGCAGAACTACTTGCAAAGTCTTCCTTATCAGCAGTAGGGAAAGTACCGTCTACATCAACATGCGGGATTTGCTGAGCAAACCTCTTAGCCTCCGCCATCAAATCTCCAAGCATCCGAGCTCCGGAAATCATCTTCTGAGGCCCCAATAATAGGAAAGAGATCAGTAGTATAACCAAAATTTCCAAGCTACCCATTCCTAGCATTGGTTTATACCTAGCATTGGTTTATATCCCCCTAATTATCTAAGATTTTCCCTTGAAGATAACATAAGACATTTCGTACATTTATCAAAATCGAATACTTCTAGTGCTCTATAAATTATTGGCTCCAATTCCATTTGAGTCAAAATTTCAGACAAAGCACATACAGGAAGGCCGACAACTGAGAAATAGCATCCATCTATTTTTTCTACCGGATTAAAAATATCATTCTGAATAGCATACGATCCGGCTTTATCCATCGGATCCCCAGTTTCGACGTAACGTCTTATATCCTCACAGTGGAAATTTCTTAAGTGAACGCTGGTTATAACGGAATTCTCAATGTGATGACCATTTGTAACATCATAAACACTTATCGCTGTTATCACAGAATGTTGATTGCCAGACAGTTTCTTTAAAGTTCCAAGGGCGTCAAGTTTGTCTATTGGTTTACCGATAACTTCATCCTGGAATGAAACAATTGTGTCAAACCCAAAAACACATGAATTCGATGGCACTTGATCACAAACACTCATAGCCTTTTGAAGCGCCAGTGATTCGACATACTCAATAATAGGCTCTTTATAGTCTCTTGTTCTCTCATCTCCAACTGGATCGATGAAAACAAAATCCAGCCCTAATCGGGCCAAAAAACTCTTTCGCCTCGGAGAGGATGTAGCAAAAACAAGAGTTAACGGTTCATTAGTTTTCAATGTGTAAACCATCCATCATATTCGTATAAACGCATACACCCTACATTCTTATACCACTCAACCATCAAGACTCAAAGTAGTGACACATTCAATATGGTAAGTTTGCGGAAACATATCTATAGGAGTCACTGTATCGATTTTATAACCTTGTTGCACTAACTTATCTAAATCTCGAGCCAAGGAAGGAGGATCGCAGGACACGTACGCGAGTTTAGTAGCTTTAGAGGAAATAACTGATTCAATTGCATCAGGGTGGCATCCTGTTCTCGGCGGGTCTAGAATAATTATGTCTACCTGATCTTTCAAATCTTTTAAAATTTCTTCAGTTTTCCCTTCAACATAATCAATATTATTAAGATCCTTCATCCCAAAAAGAGCATCCCCCACAGCAGCTTTCGACTCCTCTATTGCAATCACTTTACTTACCCTACTAGCCAGTAGTGCCGCAAAAACACCAACCCCTGCATATGCATCAACTAGAATCTCGTTTCCTTTTAAACTCAGCTTGTCCCCAACCATACCTATCATAAACTCGGCTTGTTTGGTATTGACTTGGAAGAATGAGGGTGAGGCTACTCTAAATTTTCTGTCCATTATTTTTTCTATGTACCATTTCTGTCCAGTCTCAAAATCTATCCTAGGTTCTTCTAATTTCGGCTGAATCAGGTAATCGTCTGTATTGGCTCCAACACGTACAGAAAGATTAGTTGTTTCCGAGGCATTTTCCTGCAATTTGGATAAGAAATCGTTAATTTTAGGATCCATCAACATACATTCATTAATTTTGACAAATCTTCTGGTTATTCGATTTGAAAATCCCAATTGCCCTCCGAAGCGAACTGTAAACCTCGCATGGTTACGGTAATTAAAACGTGCAGGCGCAGGGTGGGTATCAGACACGGGAATCCTCGAAAGAGTAGGGTAATCTTCAAAAATATTTTTAACTATGTTCCTTTTTAACTCAAGTTGGTGTTCATAGGAAATATGTTGCCACTGGCAACCGCTGCATGGTCCAAAATAGGGGCACGGTCCCGATATTCTATGCGGTGATGGTTCTAGAACTTCAGAAACTATCGCAGATATTTTGTTTTGGCGACGTCTCTTGTATCTATAAATTCTAGCTTTAACAAGTTCCCCTACAATTCCTCCGAATACTTCAACGGAAGCATTTTCAAAATCTGCAAGAGTATCTCCCAAAGGACCCATTGAAGTGAGTCGCAATTCAGCAAACTCCTTCGGAAAATCTAGTTCCCGCAATGGATCCCCTTCAATTGCTAATTTTTTATCCAAGTAACCCATGTGTTTACCATTTTTTTAAATTTACAATCTATAAACTAGTTAAATTGCCAGGCAGACCAAGCCGTAAGGTGAATAGAGTTACATCCCAATTCTTCTGCTATGATGATACTTGAGCTAGTCAACAAAAGGTGGAATATAAAATCTATGACTACCGAAAGACGGTTACCTACATGGTTCAAGGTAAAAATGCCTAGTGGGCCAAACTATTCCAAGCTTCATAATTTAATAAAGACGCAAGGACTAAATACGGTTTGTGAAGAGGCTCGCTGCCCAAATATGGGTGAATGCTGGGAACGAGAAACCGCGACTTTTATGATACTTGGAGATATTTGTACCAGGGCGTGCACATATTGCGCGGTTACTACGGGTCGCCCTGTTGGGCTTGATCTGGAAGAACCAAAAAGATTAGCAGAGACAGTAAAAACTCTAAATTTGAAATACGCCGTAATCACATCCGTGGATCGAGACGATCTACCAGATGGCGGTGCCTATATATTTGCCCAGTCCATAAAACAAATAAAGAAAAAAAGCCCATTATGCAAAGTAGAGGTGTTAACTCCTGACTTCCAAGGAGATTGGAACTCACTAGAAATAGTAACCAATGAAAATCCTGAAACATTCAATCACAATATAGAAACCGTCAGGAGAATCTTTCCTCGAGTCAGGGCCAAAGGTGACTACGATTTATCACTAAGGCTATTAGATAAAGTAAAGGATTTAATGCCAGATGGAGTAACCAAATCAGGAATGATGGTAGGACTCGGAGAAACTAAAACTGAAATTGTCGAAACAATGGAAGATCTCTTACAACACCGGTGCGATCTACTGACAATAGGCCAATATTTGAGACCTTCCCAAAAACACACGCCGATATCAAAATGGTATACGCCTCAAGAGTTTGAAAACTTAAGGGAAATCGGGCTACAAATGGGATTTAAGCATGTTGCGTCAGGTCCATTGGTCAGAAGTTCATACCACGCAGACGAGCAACACAATACCGCTATGAGGCAACAGGCACCTGAAGTCCTCTAAACTCAACGTCCCCTACCAAGTTTAGCGACAAATCAATCCGACGAAGGTAGTTTCCGAGGTTGCTGGAGTTCCATATCTATATCACAACATTGAATAACCCCATCCCCTGCTTTCGTGCATAAAACAGTTGTCCCGCAACCGTCACATTGGTATCTTCTACCAAGTTGATTAGACATTTACAATTTCCTCAAAACCAAATTTAAAACGAAAGGCCACCTACTTTTGAGACATCGGTTCGCCGCAACAGGAAACTGTGCCATCAGCACCTCTTGTGACGACAAATTCCGCCCCACACTTCCCGCAAAAATAGCGTTTGCCTGTTTCATTGGCCAAGATGTTCACCTCTTTAGTAGTAAAGATAACGAGTCCGAATTATAAAATGGGGTTCCGTGAAGGTCAACGATATTCCGATCGCAATTACAGTGAATTATTAAAAATACACAATCAATGAATTCTCAAATTATCCTACTTCCTCTATCACAGCTTGAGCCGAAACATAGTCCCTTCTACCGCCCTTAAAAACAGTAGGAATCAAGTAAAAAGTTTCTATACCAATCTCTCTATACTGCCTAATCAGATCAATTGTAATTTCATGTGCCAAACGTCCATTTTCTAGTTCTTGGTATAACCATTCTGGTACTGCGGCAAATGACACCGTATTTTTTTCAACCATCTGAATACCCCACATGATAGGAACATTTAAATTTTCACCGATGGAATCTTTATAAAAAGATAGAAATTTGTGAGGTAAATTAATATCGAAAACGGGCTGAGAAATCATAAAATCGCAACCCTGGTCCACCTTTGCCTTGGTTAGCCGCACTTCATTCTCCCAACCTCGAGAAAGATCCAATGCGGCACCTACACAAAATCTCGTCGGATATATCAATGGCTTTCCCTGATAATCTCTTCTATCATTCATCGCCTTTATGGAGGCTATTAGCTCTGTCGGCCCAGAATATTTCATGTCCACTTGCATACTTAAATGTCCGTCTACTGATTTATCTCCTGCTACTACCAATAAGTTACGCAGGTCTTTCAATTCCGCTCCCAACAAAAGACTCTGGATTGCCCTTTTATTCTCATCTCTGGTAGATATAGCAAACATGGACGGTACCTTGGTCTTATTTTGAATCCATTCGGCGACAAAAATAGGGTTCACTCTAACTGAATTACCCGGAGCATAGGCGACCATGAACATATCAGGTGTTAATTCATTCGCATCAGCCAATAAGTCGGGGTTACCTCCTTTTGGCGGGGAAAAATCGCACAAAACAAAAGGTTTATTAATTTTTCTATTAATTGCTTCTAATATATTATTCATATTAAAGCTAGACAATGAATTTGGTATTTGTATAGGTCCTGTCCAAACACTATAACAACTAAAAAGACCCTCTGCTTAACACAGAGGGTCTTTTTTCGTCACATCATGTTCCAGCTAATGGAAGTCTATTTCCACCCAATATCTCCCTTACCGTTGGGGCATAAGGAAACTCTGTGCCCTGAATTACATTTGTATCTCTCTTCTCTCACCTCTCGCCGTTTACCGGATAGTGAGGATTGGGCCATACCTGACCCGCAAAAAGGACAGCTAACACCATACATTACTCTATTTCTCACTCGATAAACTTTAACGTGGGTGACAACATCAGCAAGAGCGCGGAATTCTCCCATGTATCGGATTACATACCGCGTACCTGTACCAATTAAAGTATTACCTTTTTTCTCCTGGGTAGGAGGAACATACTCGTAGTCAACGAAACCACAATTCAGGCATTCAGAATCTTCATAATTCACTCTTAACAAGGAAGAACATTTTGGGCAGTGTGTTTTATTTTGCTTTGCTATTTCTACCGGATCAGGTACAGGCTGTAGCCTTCTAGGTATTAGTGGTACTCTAGGCTTAGCAGGAGCAAAAGGGTTCGTTGTTTGTATAACCATTATTTAAGACCTCTCCTCACAATGCATATTCCACAGTTGGTATATGCTACTTTTTAATTCGATTTCCAGATATGAAAGCCAAAACAGGCAGAGGGATTTGACCATTTCAACATTATTCTAAATTATTTTTATCATTTTCTTATACTAATCAAAAAAAAGTCAAGCGTTTATATCTAAATTTTTGTTTAATTTGGTATTTTCATAATATTTCTTTTGTGTTTACAAACTTACTGAAATAATTTATAGCTTGGGCTAATACCTCACTTTTCGATGGTATTCTATTTCTCAAAAACAATCCCATACCACGTTAAATTTGAATCCGTAACAAATTGACACCCTTTGATTAGCCTTGCTGTATTTCGTTCCGTTTGGCTCTTTGGGTTAGCGCTACGTATAATAAGAAGAGACCCATAAATTGACCTAAACTAAATAGGAGCAAACCATGTCTTTAAACATCATTGTCTGTGCAAAACAGGTGATGGATCCAGAAACTCCAATATCCGCTTTCAGTGTAGATGAAGAGGCCAAAAGAGTTGTCCCGGCCCAGGGTATTCCTCCAGTGGTGAATGGATTTTGTGAAAATGCAGTGGAGGCAGCTTTAAAAATAAAAGAAGCCGAAGGTGATGCCACAATCACGGTGATTTCTGTCGGAAATGACTTTGTGATGGACGTTATGAAAAAACCCCTCTCAATGGGTGCAGACCAGATGGTTCTAGTACAGGATCCTGCAACTGAAAAGTTGGACGCTTTAGGCACGGCAACCGTATTGGCGAAAGCCATTGAGAAAATAGGTGGGGCGGATATCGTCATATGTGGGCAACAGGCTTCGGATTGGGACAACGCACACGTACCCCTAGGAATATCAGAAATGTTAGGTATGGCCTGTCTATCTGAAGCAAGAAGCATCGATGTAGGGGACGGAAGTGTCACAGTCGCAAGCTCGCGACCTGACGGCTATGAAGTATTTGAAGCCAGCCTACCATGCCTTATCACTGTCAACAATGAAATCGGAGAACCGAGATATCCTACTCTTAGGGGAATTATGCAAGCCAGTAGAAAAACCCCTGAAACCTGGACCTTAAACGATCTCAACATATCTGAATCAGACGTATCACCAGTTTTGACCCTGTCCGAACTTTTCATACCTGTCAGTGACAGGCAATGCGAAATTATAGAAGGGGAAGATGAAGCTGATTCAGGTAGATTACTCGCCCTAAAATTACGAGAGGAAAAGATCATTTAATCTACCAACATAATGTAACACGGAGTTATCACAATGTCCGAAATACTTATATTTGCAGAAATCGAAGAAAACGAACTTCATTCCACCAGCGGTGAGCTAATAGCCGCTGGCAGAAAAATGGCAGATAGCACTGACAACAGTGTCTCTGCAGCTTTAATTGGAGGTAACCAGAAATTGGCTTCTGAGTTAATAACCTTAGGAGCTGACAAGGTTTATTTAGCTGATGATGACACCTTACGGGAAGGCATAGCGGAAGTTTATATAGCCGCTTTGCACAAAATATGTCTCGAAGTGGAACCTATCGTGATAATCACTTCGAAAAGTCCGATTGGAAGAACCGTAGGACCACGAATAGCATACAGATTAGGGACGGGAATCGCCCAAGATTGTACTGACGTATCGTTGGATAATACTTCTAAAAGAGTGACTGTTACAAGACCAGTTTACGGGGGCAATGCGATGGCAAAGTTTACCTTTGCAGACAAAAACCCTCAAGTGATGACGATGAGACTAAAGGCATTTGAACCTGCCGTTCCCGAATCGGAACGAAGTGGTGAAATAATAGAATTCAACATATCAATAGACCAATCTGAGATCAAATCTAAGCTTGTGGAAACGGTAAAACAAGAATCAGAAGGAGTTAGACTTGAAGACGCGTCAGTGATCATTGGCATGGGAAGAGGTCTTGGTGGCCCTGAACCATTCTCTCAACTAGAAGACCTAGCCAAGGTTTTCAATGGGGCCGTGGGAGCCTCTAGAGCAGTATGCGACGCCGGGTGGTTAGACCATTCTTATCAGATAGGACTAACAGGGAAAACAGTAACCCCTGATGTTTATATTACCGTAGGCATATCTGGTGCCAGTCAACATATGGCTGGCTGCTCAGCTTCAAAAAATATCGTAGCAATTAACAAAGACGGTGATGCCAATATATTCAAAGAGGCGAGCTTCGGGGTTGTCGGCGATTGGGAAAAAATATTACCTGCTTTCACCGAGACCGCCCGGGAACTACTAGATTCTTAAATGTGTGCCACATCCATGCGTGTAGAAATTTGAAAATTGTGAAGTTGGTACAAGATTGTGAACGGAAATAATTTCCAAGACGATATCGAGGAAATTAAAAAAACCTTGTTAGAAGCCGATGTTATATCGCTGTTTTTTCCATATTTTGGAAAAACTGTGCTCTTTGATATCCGGTCCAATGAGACTGATGGCCCCGCTGTAATTCTAACAGACATGGTCAGAAGTCCTCGAGAGAGAATTAGAAGTATGGAAAAGCTGAGACCAGGATTTGATGATCCTGAAAAAATGGTATTGATACCTTGGGTCAGATATCTGGAAACATTAATAGATAGCGGCATTTGGAATCTAGTTGTCAATAAACTAGAAGAAACTAGTTATGTAGACCCACAGACTTCAACAGATGAAATTCTAGTAAAACTACGCAACCTAGAATATATTGAGCTTGCCAACGCCATTAAGGGACGATCATATAAAACGCTTTGGTCTCGGCACGAACAAAAATAAACCCAAAAAACTTACGGATTTTTAAGGATTGATATTCGAATGTTAGGATTTATAGGAGGAACCGGGGCAGAAGGTAGAGGTTTGGCTTTGAGGTTCGCAATGACCGGATTAAGTACTTTTATCGGATCAAGAGAACCGGAAAGAGGCCTAGAAGCGGCTGAGAACCTTCTTTCACAATATGACGGATTGGATGCCAATCTCATTAGAGGCGGCGCTAATGAAGAAGCCGCCGGCGAATGTGAAATAGCAATCATCTGTACACCCTACGCAGGACACAAATCGACATTACTTGGATTAAAGGAAGCGCTCAAAGGAAAAATCGTAGTGGATGTAGTAGCCCCACTATCGTTCCAAAAAGGATCTATTTCTGCTATAAATGTGGAAGAAGGGTCGGCAGCCCAACAAGCTCAAATATTAATGCCCGATTCTAAAGTAGTGGGAGCTTTCCAAAACATCAGCGCAGAAGATCTTCTAATACCGAATAAAGAAATTCCATGCGACGTCATAGTTTGTTCGGACAATCAATCAGCCAAGGAGCGAATAATGGTCCTTGGAGAACACATACCGGGAGTTAGAAGCTTGGATGGAGGTAATTTAGAAAATGCTCGATATGTTGAACAGCTCACCGCGCTTCTTATAAATATAAACCGAATTTATAAAACCCATTCATCCATAAAAATTATGGGCATTTAGGGAGAGGGAGATTCGTTAAATTAACTAAAACTTTTACAAAATCGATTCTTATTGTCATTCTGATAGGGTTAGGTTGTATCACTGACTTGAAACATCCTATCTTGTTTGCTTCAAATCCTGATGACTGGTC
>TARA_B100000686_G_C16806630_1_pt1 | contig 29340 bp, 23 predicted proteins | sample TARA_B100000686 | Tara Oceans TARA_B100000686 (sample SAMEA2622733) | marine metagenome | biome: marine biome (ENVO:00000447); feature: marine epipelagic mixed layer (ENVO:xxxxxxxxx); material: "saline water (ENVO:00002010), including plankton (ENVO:xxxxxxxx)" | depth 150 m | reverse complement strand
ATGATGATCATCATGATGATCTTTTAGTAATTTTGATAACGCTATAGTTTGAGCAATATCCCTATTCTCTTGGGAAAAGGAATTTTGAACCTTAACAAACTGAGACCATTCCCCAGTCTTTGCAATTACAACTTTTGTTGAAGACCAATCAAGATTTCCTGCTTTTCCTATTTTGTTTCCATCTATTAAATTTGTTGGATTTATTCCACGATTACTTGCGTAACGACCCATTGATTTGTGGCCTTGGCCTAAGGATATAGAAATTGTATCAGCTCTCATGGCTTTAGAAAGATAAGCTTGTGTTGTAACCTTTCCAAAATCGGATTCAATATCAATGAAGTCTCCTTCTTTGATTTTTAGTTTTTCAGCAAGTTTTGAATTAATTTCAACCCAAGAATCCCAAACTGCTGTTGTTAAAAGATCTGGTAATTCTTGAAGCCAAGATTTGTTTGCACTTCTTCCATCATAGAATCTATATGATGGAGTTATATGTAAATTGAGTTTTTCTTGGTTAAATTCAGGTACTTTAACTGTATATTCTCCTGATGCATTAAATGAAATATTTGATGTATTAGCTATTTCATTAAATAATCCCCCTGATTTAAGAGTTTTATTCCAAAAATCTTTAAAAGAGCCACCATCAGAGAATGTTTTCCAGGAATTTTTCAAGTAGTCCAAATAAGTGTTAGAAGTTATATTTTCTTCCATAGGTTCGACATTATTAAATATTGAAACTATGCACTCTCCAAGAGATAAATTTCCATACAATGGTTTCATTACAGGTTGGATGAGATACCTATTTCCTTTTTTTCCTTCGTAATCTCCCCATTGTTCTAGTGGATGTGCATCAGGTAAAACTAAATCGCATATTTCAGTGGTTTCATCTAGGCTAGAATTGAAACTAATTTTATAGGGAATTTTTTCAAAAGCTTTTGCAATACCAAGGGAATCTGAAAGAGAATAAACTGGGTTGGCATTATGAACTAATACAACATCAACCTCTCCTGATTTTGCTTTATTTACAAAATCTAGAATCTCAGAATAAGATGATGCCTTGGATAAGGACAGATGGTTATCAAAATCGATCTTATCTAAATTGTTAGTAATATAATTAAGTAGGTTTATTGCGAGAACAGTCAAGTGTTCATCTTCTCCTGCGTTCGATATTGAACCACCTATTGCAAGGGAGGACTTAGACTTTGCAAAATCTTCTGCTATTTTCTTAATTGATTTGGTTGAAATACCAGTAACCTTACTTGTTGTAGATAAATCGAAATCGGACAGGTTGGCAAAAGTATTTGGAACTGGATTTTTGTTTAATCTTTTTTGCTTAATGTAATTAATAAGACCCAATACTAAATAAAGATTTGTATTTGGAGCCGATGGAACCCATTCATCTGCCTTGGCTCCAGTAAGAGTAAGTTTTGGTTCCACTTGAACGAATTTTCCTTTCCTTTTCCCTTTGATAGAGTGCATCTTTGTAAATCTCGCAGTATATTCTTCTGGAGACAACCAAGTTTCAAGGAAGTCTGCTCCGAAACTTAGTAAATATCTAGCATCCTCAATTTTATAAGTAGGAATCAATCTTTTCCCAAAAGAGAGATAATTTCCGTAAGAAATATGCTCGTAGGATAATGTTTCATATTTAATTCTTTTTGCATTTATTTTATTGCAGAATGCGTCTAAAAGCTTATCTAAAGTTCCGGTTGTATTGTCGGATATAAAGTATATCGTTTTTTGCTTTTCGTTTAATTTTTTAGTTAAGATATCAAGTCCTGATCCCCATGTAAGAGGAACTAGGTTGCTTCTATCATTCCTAAATAAAGGTTGTTTGATTCTATCTGGATCATATAAGCCTTGAAGAGAAGCTTGAGTCTCGGCAGACGTCGAACCTTTACAGACTGGATCAAGAGGGTTCCCCTCCACTTTAATTGCCCTGCCTTCTCTTACTTTAACAATGATGGATGCACCAACAGGTGAATGTGGGAGAGCAGTTGAATAAAAATTTGGAATACCTGGTATTACATTCTCTGGAGGAATTGCATATGAAACTAATTTGTCTAAAGGTTCCGGAGAACATCCAGACGAAATAACTGCGGCTCCTCCGATTGCAGAAATTGCTTTGAGAAAATCTCTTCGGCTTAAAGCACCATTTTCTTTTTTTGAATTAGAACTCATTTAAACTTTATAATCTTAGCTTAATAGTGACACGTGGAACAATCTTTAAGCCAAGCGACCTCCTTGTCAATGTTAATTAATCTTTCTGATTCTTGGGTTTCAGTCCATACTTCACCTAATTTCTTCTTGTCCTTGTAGAGTTTGTTGTAAGGTATTCTTCCTGTGTGAGTCATTATTCTTTTCTCTAGTTCGCTTAATTCAGAAATCCCTTTATGTATATCTTCAAGTTCTTTAAAATTCTTATCTAATTTTTCTTCGTGACAACTTATACACCATCCCATTTTTATGTTTACAATTGGTTTTGGTATATCAACATCTTCAACGTTCCCATGACACGTCTTACATTCTAAGCCATATCTAATATGAGGTTTATGAGGGAACTTCGCGTGTTCTGGGACGTAATGATAATTTACCCAAGGAATATCTTCTTTCCGTTCCCAATAACCGGCTAGTTTTTTTATTTCATCCTCAAACTTAATTCTTCTACGGCCATCATAGAGATAGTCGTTTGGATTTATAGGTTTTCCTTTGTATTGATATACTGTTTTGGGATCTTTGGGGTCGTATTCGGCTTTAACATATTCATGGCATCCCATACATTCCATAACTGATGGAATTCCAGGTTGTGAAGATTTAGCAACATAAGAATGACAATATTGGCAAGGAATATTGTTAACACCTACATGAATTTTGTGGCTAAAGGCTATGGGTTGATAAGGTGCAACATCTCTTAGAAAAGCAAAATAGATAGCAACAAGAGCGAGCAAAAATGCAGAAATTGTTATAAGCGCTAGTTTCTTTGACAACGATGTAATCCTTATTCACAGCCGATTTCGTATAGGACTCGGAAAAGGGTATCATAGTGGATTTTTACTGTCAATTAGCTGACTTTATTCGAAATCTTTGAGAATTTTAAATTACAAGTTTGTAAAAAATTTTTAAGATTAAAGGTTCCATTCAGAGAAGGGTCAAAGAAATTTTTGTAGTTAATTTTCGACTTTTTTGAATCTGAAGAACTAAAACGAGGGACTAAACCGAGAATTTTCACATTATTTTGAGATATTATAATGGGATTATAAATTTCTGAGATATTTGGCTTTTTTGGATAGTTATTAATTATAATTCCTCTGAATTTTATCTTCATTCTCTTTAAAGCTTCATAAGATAGCAATGTATGATTAATTGTTCCAAGTGAAGGGGATGTGACCAAAATTACATCGGCTTTGATTTTTTTAATTAAATCAATCATTTGAAGTTTTTTTGTTATGGGAACCTTCAAGCCTCCTGCTCCTTCAATAACAACCAAATCATATTTACCTTTAAGATGATTAATATTTTTAACTATCATGTTAAAATCAATGGGTTTTTTATTTATTAGAGATGCTGTAAATGGAGCAACTGGCTGCTTGAAAGTAACAAAATTATAAAAATCAACTTTGTCTGACTTTTTTTTAAGAATTTTTTTAATGGAATTCAGGTCGGACTTAGATGATTTAACTACTCCTGATTCGATAGGTTTAACTACAGCAATTTTATTATATTTTGAACTTAAACATCCGACCAACAATGCGGTAACAAAAGTTTTACCAATGTTTGTATCTGTTCCCGTAACAAAAATAGTCATCTTAAGTATTAACGAAATCTAATATCTCTTTTCCATGCTCTTTAGTATCAACTTTGTTCCATATATTGATAATTTTGCCTTTTTCATCAATAAGAAAAGATACTCTTTGTGCTGAACCGGAATCATTCAAAACGCCGTAAAGCGAAATTATTTTTTTTTCTGTGTCTGGTATTAGAGTAAAATTCAGCTGATGTTTAGATTCAAAATTCATATGTGATTTTTCAGAATCTTTACTAATACCTAAGATTTCTATTCCTAGATTTTCAAAATCTTTTTTAGAATCACGTAGAGAACAAGCTTGCTTTGTACATCCTGGGGTGTTATCTCGTGGATAAAAATAAACTAAAACTTTGCTCCCTAAATAATCTTTAAGTGAAACTACTTTCTTGTCTTCGAATTTATAGCTAAAACTTGGCGCCCTATCTCCTACAGTTAATTTCTTTTTTGTCATCAATCCATACCCATGCTTAGCTTTGCTTCTTCGCTCATCTTCTCTGGTGTCCAAGGTGGATCCCAAACTATTTCTATGTTGGTCTCTTTTACACCATCTATGTCGCTGACAATATTTTGTGCTTCCATTATTATTTCTCTTGCGGATGGGCAACCAGGAGATGTCATGGTCATCTCAAGATCAACAATATCATTTTCAATTTTTATGCTGTAAACAAGTCCTAGGTTCACTATGTCTATGGGTATCTCTGGGTCATAGACCTGAGACAATGCTTCTAGAACTTTTTCTTTAGTTATAGATTCGCTCATTACAGTAGACTTTTGATAACATTAAGAGCTGCATCATAATCTGGTTCTTCTGCAATTTCACTAACATATTCAACATGCTGGATAATATTATCTTTATCGATAACAAATACGGCTCTACACAATACTTTGTGCTCACTCATTAAAACTCCATATGCTGAACCAAAGCTATTGTTTTTATAATCAGAAAGTCCTTTTATGGCTTCAATTCCTTCGGTCCCACAAAAAGTTTTATGTGACATTGGCAAATCAACACTTACAATATAAGCCTCTAACTCACTATCTATATTTCCTAGTTCTTCATTAAATTTTCTTGTCTGTGTCTGACAAACTGGTGTTGCAATGGAAAGTAATACATTAAAAACTTTCACTTTGTCTCCCATGTCAGATAATGAAATGGTTGGTCCAAGTCCTTGGTCGCAAGTAAAATCAGGGGCTTTCTCTCCAACTTTTAACTCCGGTCCAAATAAAGTAATTGGATTACCTTTAAGTGTCACGGCTGCTTTTCTCTCTTCGGTCATAATAAACCTCCAAAAATAAACTAAACACATTAAGAAATTGTGTCAAGAATTAATTGACGAACGTAGTCTTTCTATAGAATCTTTTGCTGTTTTTGCATGGATAATATTTTTGCTATTCAAGTATTTTTCAAGGATTTCAATGTGTTCAGAACAAGATGAATTACCTAAGACGATTAATATATTTCTTATGAGACCTTCCTTTTTAACCCTTTTCATTGGGCTCTTAATTTTAAGCTTCTCCCAGTTTTCCTCAATTTTGTTTAAAATATTCACTGGGTCTGGCGATACAAATTCATCTCTTCTATTAAAAGTTCCAATATCAGTTAGCTTTGCTTTTTTGTTCCAAGGGCAAACCTCTTGGCATATATCGCATCCATAAATATTGTTTAAAAATTTACTAGCAATATCGTTGTTGATGTATTTTTTATTTTCAATATTCAAATATGAGATACATTTATTTGAATCTATAACTTTTTCTGAAATTATTGCTTGAGTTGGACATGAGTCAATACAACGAGTACAACTCCCGCACATATCTTTTGTCTCTAGGTCGTAGTCCAATTCTTGATCTATAAGTATCTCCGACAAGAAAATCCATGAGCCTACTTCTCTATTGATAACACAAGAATTTTTTCCTACCCAGCCGACACCTGCGTTTCTAGCATATGCCCTCTCAAGTACTGGGCCTGTGTCGACATAGTATTTGGTTGCTATGTCACGATTATAAAGATTTTTTATTTGAGCTGATATTTGTTTTAATTTTCGTTCTAACAATTTGTGGTAATCATCTCCTGTTGCATATCTTGATATCCAGCCTTTATTTTGATTGTTCGCATATTCAGAAGTATTTTTATTTTCGATGGAATTGTAATTTATGCCACAAGTAATAATTGATTTAAAAGATGCATTAATTTCTCTAATGTCTGATCTTTTTGAAATGTTTTCCATGTATGTCATTTCCGCTTGGTAATTATTATCAACCCAACTTCTAAGATACTTATCATCATCAAGTCTTTTAGCTTTAGAAACACCTACGAGGTCAAAGCCAGAAGACAATACTATAGATTTTATTTCTGCTGTAATATTATGATTGTTGGACATCTCTATATATTTTCAGAATTTCTTTTGCTACGTCAACAGGTTCTAAATTATCAGTATCAATGCTATAGTCAAAAGACTCATAAATTTCTTTCCTACTTTCAAATAGTTTTAGTCCCGAAGAATAAGGATCGTCTGTATTTAGAAGGGGTCGTGTTTGATCTTTCTTTATTCTGTTAAAGATTATCTCATAAGAAGCTCTTAGGTATATTGAAAAATGTTTACTCAATATTTTTCTATTTTTCTCCCTTATAATTATCCCCCCTCCAGTCGATACAATTAGATTTTTTTGATTAGAGATTTGAATTAGTTTATTAGATTCCAAATCTCTAAAATAATCTTCTCCATGTAATTCGAAAATTTCAACAATGTCCATATTGGAGTCTTCAACGATTAATTGATCAGTGTCTAATAGCGTATATGAAGTTAGTTTCGCAAGCTCGCTACCAACAGTGGTTTTGCCAGCTCCCATAAATCCTATCAAATATATATTGTTATTTTTCATAATTCATTAATCTTTCAATATGTTTAGCTACAATATCAAACTCGATGTTAACTAAACCGTTTTTTTTCCAATCAGAACAATTAGTTTGTGAAAATGTATGAGGAATTATATTAACTGAAAACAAATTTTGTTTTATAACATTAATTGTTAAGCTGATACCGTCGATTGATATTGAACCTTTTTCGATAATGTATTTTTTAAATCTCTTGTTAACAGAAAACCAGAATTCAGTAGACTTACCTTTTTTTTCTATTTTTTTAATTACTGCAGTTGAATCTATATGTCCACTTACTATGTGTCCACCAAATCTAGAATTCGCTTTCATAGCTCTCTCTAAATTGACTAAAGATTTTATATTCTTATTTTTCAAATTGGTTTTTGTTAAAGTTTCTTGTGAAGCAAGTGTCTGGAATAGTGTTTTTTTCTTACTTGTCACAGTAAGACAAGTTCCATTAACAGCAATTGAATCACCTATAGATAAGCTAGACGGCTTGATTTTCTTGCAGCTAATTGATAAAACATATTCGCCAGTTTTTAATTTGTTAATGCTTGAAATTTTTCCTACTTCCTCAATAATTCCTGTAAACAAAGCTAAATCCTCAGGACAACGAAATACTACCGTGCCCTTTAAAAAGTTTATATATTAGTATAATAACACCTAGAGAAATTAAGAAGTCTGCTAAGTTAAAAGCTGGCCAGTGAATTCCCATATAGTGAAAATCAATAAAATCTATTACTCCTTCCTTGAAAATCCTATCGATAGTATTCCCAATAGCTCCTGAGTAAAAGAGTATGGCTACATTTTTTAACTCGCTGTAAGAATATAAAAACTTTTTTATAACAAATAGCGCTATTATGAATAACAATATGTGAACCAAAAGCATAATATTGGGATTAACCCCCGAAAACGCTCCCAGGATAAGACCTCTGTTTTCAATGTAAATAAGATTCAGATAGTTAGTAATATAATGGGTTTCATTTAAAGATAGATTTTGAGTAACAGAATATTTTGTAATTTGGTCCATGAGAACCAAAAAAAAGATTGCAATATAATTCTTCATTAAAAAATCTTATTAAGTACATATTCCCTTGGTCCTGCGGGTGTCCTAACTGTGAATTCATCTCCTTCTTCTCTCCCTAGGACTGACGATCCTATAGGTGATTGAATAGATACAGAACCAGTGTTGGGATCAGATTCTTCGGGACCTAATAGCTGAAAGGTTTTCTTGTCCCCAGAATCCAAATCTTCAATTTCAAAAGAAAGACCGAAAATCAATTTTGACTTATCTTTTATTTTTGAAGGGTCGATAACAACACAAGAAGAAAGTTTGGTCTCAAGTTCGGATATGCGTTTATCATTAAATGCTTGTTTATCTTTTGCGGTTTCATATTCAGCATTTTCAGATAAATCGCCAAGGGATCTTGCAAATTCAATCATCTTGATTATCTTTGGTTTTTCTTCTGTTTTCAAGCGCTTTAACTCAGCTTGTAGCATCTTAAAACCTTTAGGGCTAATGGGTAATTGGTCCATAATTAATTATACCTTTTAAAAATATTCTTGAAGTGGTTTAACTCTAATTGAATCATTCTTGAGATACTCAATTGCTTCTACAGCAGCAAAAGCTCCTGCAACAGTTGTAAAATATGGAACTTGTCTAGTCAAGGCTGTTCTTCTTATTGAGAACGATTCCGTAACTTCCATTTTTGTAAGAGTTGTATTCATTACTATATCAATTTCATTATCTTTAATTAAATCGACAATATTTGGATGTCCTTCTTTAACTTTTTTTACAACTTTTGAGTTTATTGAGTTTTTAGTTAAAAAATCATGTGTGCCTCGTGTTGCTATAATATTAAAATCGAGTTGGATCAACTTCCTACATAAATCAATTATTTTTGGCTTATCTTCGTCCTTAATGCTTACAAATGCATTGCCTTCAATCGGTAAATTGTTTCCCGCGGCAATTTGTGCTTTTGCAAATGCCCCAGCTAGGTCATCATCAAGACCCATTACTTCTCCAGTTGATTTCATTTCTGGTCCTAGCAGTGTATCTACATCTGGAAATTTGATAAAAGGGAAAACAGATTCTTTAACTGCAAAATGCTTTATGACAGTTTCTTTGGTGAAATTTAATTCAGTTAATTTTTTCCCAGCCATTACTTTTGAAGCAATTTTAGCAATTGGCACTCCAATCGCCTTACTTATAAATGGAACTGTTCTACTAGCTCTTGGATTAACCTCTATGATATATATCGAGTTTTCTTTAACAGCATATTGAATATTCATTAATCCTTTTACTTTTAATCTAAGAGCTATAGTTTTTGACTTTTCTATAATTTCATTAATTAAATTTTGGTCAAGAGAATAAGGAGGAAGTACCATTGTACTATCTCCTGAATGAACTCCAGCTTCTTCTATATGCTCAAGTATTCCACAAATTACTACATTTTCTCCATCAGAGATTGCATCAACATCAACCTCTTTTGCATCATTTAAAAACTTATCTATCAGAACTGGCCTTTTGTTGGAGACACTTACAGCTTCGTTTAGATATTTAATTAAATCGTTTTCTGAATATGCAACTTCCATTGCCCTGCCACCTAACACATAAGAAGGTCTCACTATAATTGGATAGCCGATAATAGTTGATAACTTCAGTGCTTCATCAGAAGAATTAGCAATCCCTGATTCTGGCTGAAGTATTCCTAACTCTTGCATTAAATTCTTAAACCTCTCTCTGTCTTCAGCCAAATCAATGCTATCAGCTGAAGTACCAATAATGTTTGCTCCAGCTTTTTCAAGATCAAGCGCTAGCTTCAGAGGAGTTTGTCCTCCTAGATGGACTATTGTTCCATCTGGCTTTTCTTTGTTTATTATAGAGATTGTATCTTCGGCGGTCAGTGGCTCAAAATAAAGCTTGTCAGAAATATCATAATCTGTGCTGACAGTCTCAGGATTGCAATTAATCATTAAAGTTTGGTATCCATCATCTTTTAATGCAAAAGAAGCATGTACGCAACAATAATCAAACTCAATCCCTTGTCCTATCCTATTAGGTCCCCCACCTAATATTGCTATCTTTTTCTTGTTAGTTGGCTTTGATTCATCTTCAGATTGATAGGTAGAATATAAATATGGTGTATGAGCTTCAAACTCCGCTGCGCATGTATCTACCATCTTGTAAGATGGAACTATACCGTTAGCAATTCTAAAATCTCTTATTTCTTCTTCCTTTTTATTTAATAAATCTGAGATGACAGAATCGGAAAAACCATTTTTCTTCGCTGTCTGCATTACTTCCTTGTCTAAACTTTTCTTGCATTTTTTCTTAATAAGAAACTCTAAATCAATTATTTCTTTTATATTGTTCAAGAACCATTTGTCTATTTTCGTTAATTTATAAATATCGTCAATACTCATTCCTGCCCTTAAAGCATTAGCTAGGTACCAAAGTTTTTTTGGATTGTTAGATTTTAAAATTTTAATAATTTTATCTTTATCGTCCTCATACAAGTCGAAACCAGAATTGTCAATTTCTAGTGATCTCATTGCTTTGCCTAGTGCTTCTTTAAAGGTGCTTCCGATTGACATTACCTCGCCAACTGACTTCATTTGTGTTCCTAGTTCAGGTTTTGTCTGAGGAAATTTCTCGAATGTAAATCTTGGTATCTTAACAACAACATAATCTAAGGTCGGCTCAAAAGATGCTGGCGTATCTATAGTTATATCATTAGGTAGTTCATCTAAGGTGTACCCAACAGCTAATTTTGCCGCTATTTTTGCTATTGGATAGCCAGTTGCTTTGGAAGCTAAGGCCGAACTTCTAGATACTCGTGGATTCATTTCAATAACGACAATGTCTCCATTTTTTGGGTCAACACCAAATTGAATATTGGATCCACCTGTATCAACACCTATCTCTCTTATTATATCTATTGAATAATCTCTGAGTAGCTGATACTGTTTGTCGCTCAATGTTTGAGAGGGAGCAACTGTAATGCTATCTCCTGTATGGATTCCCATCGGATCAAAATTTTCTATTGAACAAATTATTACAACATTATCTTTAGAATCTCTTACAACCTCTAGCTCAAATTCTTTCCATCCAATTATGGATTCGTCTATTTGTATTTCTGATATAGGGCTTGAATCCAAGGCGTTTTTCAAAAGTCCTTCTAATTCTGTGTTTGAATAAGCAATAAATCCCCCTGTCCCTCCTAATGTAAAAGAAGGACGAATTATGGCAGGGAACCCTATTTTTTTAATAGATGTAATTGCATCTTTAACGTTATTGACAACCTCACTTCTTGGAACTCTGAGTCCAATAGATTCAATTGCTTTTTTGAAATTTTCTCTCTTTTCTGCTTTTTCAATTGCCTCAACTTTAGCTCCAATTAATTCGACATTGTATTTCTGTAGCAAACCCTTTGAATCTAATTCCATAGCAATGTTTAATGCCGTCTGTCCACCAATAGTTGGAAGTATTGCGTCAGGTTTTTCTTTTTGAATTATTTTTTCTACAATCTCTATATTGATAGGTTCAATATATGTTCTATCGGAAAAATCTGGATCTGTCATAATGGTAGCAGGATTGCTATTAATCAATATAACTTTATATCCTTCCTCTTTTAAAGCTTTACATGCTTGTGTTCCGGAGTAGTCGAATTCGCAGGCCTGTCCAATTACTATTGGTCCAGAACCTATAACTAGGATTGATTTAATATCTGTTCTCTTAGGCATAATTTCTAAATTAAGTTTAGCTTACTTTGATATATATATCGCCGCCAGAATCCTTAAATTCTTTTGATTTTTTTTCAAGCTCTTTATCAATATCTTCATTTTTACTATCTTGGTTACCAAACTCATTCATTATTTCTTGTGTTATTTTCATTGAACAAAATTTTGGTCCACACATAGAACAAAAATGTGCCACTTTAGCATTGTCAGACGGAAGTGTTTCATCATGAAATAGCCTTGCGGTATAAGGGTCAAGAGATAAATTAAATTGATCCTCCCATTTGAATTCAAACCTTGCTCTACTTAAAAGATTATCTCTATATTGTGCAGTTGGATGACCTTTCGCAAGATTTGCAGCATGTGCGGCTATTTTATAAGCTATAACTCCATTCTTTACATCTTCTTTGTTTGGCAAGCCTAAATGTTCTTTTGGTGTAACATAGCAAAGCATAGAGGTTCCATACCAGCCAATCATAGCTGCTCCAATTGCGGAAGTTATATGATCATATCCAGGAGCAATATCTGTGGTCAACGGACCTAGGGTGTAGAAGGGAGCTCCTTTGCAAATCTCTACTTGTTTATCCATGTTCTCTTTAATCATTTGCATTGGTACATGTCCAGGGCCTTCAATCATAGTTTGGATGTCATTTCCCCAAGCTATATCAGTGAGCTCTCCTAATGTTTCAAGTTCAGCAAATTGCGCTTCATCGTTTGCATCATAAATTGAGCCCGGTCTCAGACCATCTCCTAACGAAAATGCTATATCATATTGTTTCATTATTTCACATATTTCTTCAAATTTTGTATAAAGGAAATTCTCTTTATGATGCGAAAGGCACCATTTAGCCATTATAGAGCCACCCCTAGAAACTATCCCTGTTCTTCTTTTTACGGTCATTGGAATATAACGTAAAAGTACACCAGCATGAATAGTAAAATAATCAACTCCTTGTTCAGCTTGCTCTACAAGAGTGTCACGGTATACGTTCCAATTTAAATCTTCTGCTTTTCCTTTCACCTTTTCTAATGCTTGATAAATTGGCACTGTTCCTACTGGTACAGGGCTATTTCTAATTATCCATTCTCTTGTTTGGTGTATGTTTGCACCGGTAGAAAGATCCATAATTGTATCGGCCCCCCATCTACATGACCAGACCGCTTTTTCTACTTCTTCTTCTATACTTGAAGTAACAGCAGAGTTGCCAATATTGGCATTGATCTTAACAAGAAAGTTTGAGCCAATTATCATGGGTTCAGATTCTGGATGATTAATGTTGGAAGGTATTATGGCTCTTCCTGAAGCAATTTCAGACCTAACAAATTCTGGTGTTATGAATTTCTTGCTAATCTGAGAATGAAACTCGGTTCCTTTATGAGTTGCAAAGAGGTTGTTGTCCTCAGAAATAAAACTTTCTATTCGTTGGTTTTCCCTAATAGATATATATTCCATCTCTGGGGTTATAACGCCATTTTTAGCATAATGCATTTGGGTAACGTTCTGCTTAGGCTTTGCTAATAGTGGCTTTCTATTCAAAAACTTTAATGGAATCAAATCTTTTTTATTGTTAGTTCTTTCCTTTTTAGCAAAAACCGAAGAACACTGTTTTGAAGCCTCTACATCATTTCTTGCTAATATCCATTTCTCTCTCATCTTTGGAAGTCCTTTTCTTACATCAATCTTAATTTTAGGGTCAGTGTAAGGTCCACTAGTGTCATAAGTAGTAAAAAATGCTTTAGTATTAGAAGGATTTGTGGAATAAAAATTCTCAGATTCAGATATTTCTATTTCTCTCATAGCTACTTTCAATGACTTATGAATCTCACCTTTAACATAAACTTTTTTTGAATTTGGAAAAGGCTCTCGAGAAATGGAGTCTTGATTTTTATAAATATGACTGTTTTTTTTAACCATTTTTGAGTAAATTTTACCACAGATTTGAACAATTAGTTCATATTGAAAATAATTATGGTAGGTTTAAAAGCTTATGAAATATTTTATGGGAATTGAAACATCTTGTGACGAAACAGGCGTGGCTATTCTAGATGAAAATAGCAAAGTGTTGTCAAACGCTCTTTATAGCCAAGCAAGTATTCACAAAGAATTTGGTGGCGTTGTTCCAGAAATTGCATCTAAAAATCATTTAGAAAAAATCATACCAATGGTAGAACATTCATTAAAAACTGCGGGTAGACATATTGACGAAATTGATACGATTTGTGTAACCAATGGTCCAGGTCTTTTAAGCTGTTTGATGATTGGTGTTTCAACAGCAAAGACATTATCTTTGTTAAATGATAATGAGCTTATGCCAATAAATCACTTAGAGGGTCATATTGCCTCTTGCTTTATTGAAAATGTGGTAGATTTCCCAGCAATTTGCTTAGTAGTCTCTGGAGGACACACAAGCATTTATTACCTTGAAGATGAAATTAACTTTAAAGAAATATCATCAACAATAGATGATGCAGCTGGTGAGGCGTTTGATAAAGGCGCAAAAATGCTTGGGTTAGGTTACCCTGGTGGCATTAGAATTGACGAAGTTTCTAAAAATGCTAATAAGGAATTTCATACTTTTCCTATTCCCGAATTAAAAAATTCTCTAAATTTTAGTTTCAGTGGATTAAAAACATCTCTTAGATATTATTTAGAAAAAAGAGGTGATTGGGAAAAAGATATTAACGATATCGCCTCGTCTTATCAAGAAGCAATAGTCAAGTCATTAATTGCTAAAATAAAAAAAGCTTCTTTGGATTACAAACCAAAAAGTATTTTATTCTGTGGTGGAGTAGCCTGTAATTCAAGACTTCGTGAAGTTGCACAGTCTGAATTAACTAAGTTTAAAACTATTTTTCCTTCGAAAATATTTTGTACAGATAATGGGGCTATGATTGCAATGAGAGGTATTCAAAAAAAATCTGTATCTAAAAAGAAATCTCCTCTGAATTTTCCTGTTTTCAGTACAATAAGAAAGTTTAAAAAAGATTAGTCTAATTTTGGATTTACAAAATCAAAGTCGTCAATATTGATACCTTTTGACTTTAATAATTTTGAGATTTCTTTAGGTACAATCTTTAAAAATCTTGGTTCGTAAACTTGGAAATTATCAAGAATTTTCTTGGCTTTATTGCTCTTGGTCAATTTGTAATGTTCGTCGAGTTTAAATTTAATTTTTTCTATATCTTTTCTTGTGATTTTTTCTATTGAAACCATTTCGTGGTTAACTTGATGGTTGATATCTTTATTTTCATCTAATATGTAAGCAAGACCTCCTGACATCCCTGCTCCTAGATTTTTTCCAATTGGACCAATTATGTAAACTTCTCCACCTGTCATATACTCGCAAGCATGATCCCCTACCCCTTCAACTATCGCAACAACTCCGCTATTTCTAACACAAAATCTTTCGCCGGCGCATCCAGCAGCATAGAAGTATCCACCAGTTGCGCCATACAAAACCGTATTGCCAATAATAGAATTTCCTTCTGCTAAATAATTGGTATCTCTATCTGGAAAGATAATTACCTTTCCTCCATGCATAGATTTTCCTACATAGTCATTGGCTTCTCCTTCTAAAAACAAACTAACTCCGTTTACCAAATATCCACCGAAACTCTGCCCAGCAATTCCTCTGAGATTAATAGTGACAGTATCATTTGGCAACCCTTTGTTTCCGTATTTTTTTACTATTTCACTCGACAGTATTGCTCCGACTGTTCTATCTGTATTCCGTATTGGCAACTCAAGAGAATTCCTTTCCCCATTCTCGATACTCGATGCAACATCTTTTAATATTTCGAAATCAATTGGGTTTTCACTTCTATCGTTTCTTTTAAAAACCTGCCTTCTTGGTTTCTTGTTAGATGGATCAGGATCGCCTATGAGTTTTGACAAATCTATATTGCTAGTTTTGTTAAAAGGTATGTTGGATTTAATTTTTAACAATTCAGTTCTTCCAATAATATCATTAATAGATTTCACTCCAATTTTAGACAAAATTTCTCTTATGTCGTTTCCGATTGCATAGAAATAGTTGACGACTTCATCAGGTATTCCTGGAAATTTTTCCCTTAATTCTGGTTTTTGTGAGGCTATTCCTACAGGACATGTATTAAGGTGACATTGCCTTGCCATAACGCATCCTAATGAAACTAAGACTGAAGTACCAAATCCATATGCATCAGCTCCCAGTATCGCTGCCACAACAACGTCAAAACCTCTCTGAAAGCCTCCATCAACGGTCAAGCTTACTCGTCCGCGTAAATCATTCATGACCAAAACTTGCTGTGTTTCAGCTAATCCCATTTCCCACGGAATACCAGCATTTTTTATGGACCCCAAAGGAGATGCGCCTGTTCCACCTTCGCTTCCACTTATTTGTATATTGTCCGCATATCCCTTTGCAACACCCGCGGCTACGGTTCCAACACCAACTTCAGAAACAAGCTTTACACTTATGCGAGCAGTGGTATTAGCGTGTTTGAGATCATATATAAGTTGTGCTAAGTCTTCTATGCTGTATATATCATGGTGCGGTGGTGGGGATATTAAGCCTACACCAGGAACAGAAAATCGCTGTGAAGCTATTTCTGAACTAACTTTAGGGCCTGGTATTTGACCACCTTCCCCGGGCTTTGCACCTTGTGCCATTTTGATTTCTATCATCTCGGCTGATGCTAGATATTCAGGGGTTACCCCAAACCGTCCAGAAGCAACCTGTTTAATTGCACTATTTCGCCAACTACCATCTGCGTCTTTTGTAAATCTTTTAGAATTCTCTCCACCTTCTCCGCTGTTACTTTTTCCACCAATCTTATTAACAGCAATAGCTACGGCTTCATGCGCTTCAGTGCTTAAAGCACCATGAGACATTGCACCTGTCCTGAATCTTTTAAATATTTCTTCTACGTCTTCAACTTGCTCAATTGGTATTTCCCCTAAAGAATCAAATTCAAATAAATCTCTAATCATTGATGGTGGTCTATCTTCATGTAGTGAAACAAATTTTTTATAATCGTCATAAGATCCAGTCTTTGACAATTTTCTAATACTTTTAAAAATTAAAGGATTAAAGTAGTGATATTCTCCACCCTTTCTAAAACGATAGATTCCTTCTTCTCCGAGCTTATGTTTCTTCTCTACGTTAAATGCATTAGAATGGAGAGCTAAAGTATCAGCCTCAAAATTGTCTATTGAAACTCCTTCGATTCTACTAACCGTACCTGGGAAATAAGTATCAGTTGTCTGTGTATCTATTCCCACAATTTCAAAAATTTGCGAGCCGGTGTAGCTTGCAACAGTGCTGATGCCCATTTTTGACATTACTTTTAATACTCCTCGTTCCAGTGCTAACTTATAATTTGATAAATAAACCTCAATTTTATCATCAAACTTTTTCATCCAATCTTTGACACTAGCAAAAGCTAAATACGGATTAATACAAGAAGCTCCATACCCTAATAAACAACAGACTTGATGGTCTTCCCTAACTTCTCCTGATTCAACAACAATTGAAACTTTCATTCTTTTGCCCTGAGAAATTAATTCGTGATGAATTGCGCTAACTGCAAGCATTATTGGAATTGGTGCTTTATTTTGAGATATATTTTTATCCGAAAGCAAAAGAATCTTAGCACCATTATCAACTTCGTTTATAGACTTAGTTACGATTTTTTTCAAAGAGGTTTTTAAATTGTTTTCTTTGTTAGCAGCAAACAGCGTTTCTATGGTAGATACTTTAAATTTCTTTGGTTTTAATTTCTTAATCCAATTTATTTCTTCGTTTGTTATTATGGGAGAATCAAAATAAAAAAACTCTTGTTTCCGATTAAGTGAATCAAGGAAATTTGATTTGTCTCCTATTAATACTCTTAAGGACATTACACTTTCTTCTCTATAAGGATCTATTGGTGGATTAGTTACCTGGGCAAATCTTTGTTTAAAATAAGTGAAAACTGATTTGGGTTTTGATGATAACGCTGATATTGGTGTATCATCCCCCATTGAACCCATTGGCTCTTTTCCATTGATACTCATTGGCTCTATCAATCTCTCCATATCTTCGAGGGTGTAACCAAAAGCTTTTTGTAGATTTAGTAAATCATCTTCGTTTAAATCGATTTCAACATTTTTGTTTAATTCGTTGGCTGATAACATCTCTGATGCTTTATGAAAACTTTCAGAGGCCCAGTCTTTATAATTAGTTGATTTAGAAAGATTTTCTTTTATTTCATTATCAAACATTAATATCTTTTCTTTTGTGTCTACTGCCAAAATCTTTCCAGGGGCTACACGCCCGGACCTAATTATATTCTTTGGTGGAATATCGACTATTCCAATTTCGGAACCCAAAACAATCAAATTGTCATCTGTAATGTTATAACGAATGGGTCTCAAGCCATTTCTATCTAAAGCAGCCCCTACATATCTACCATCAGTAAATACTACGGCTGCAGGGCCATCCCATGGCTCAACAATACAAGAGCTATAATCATAAAATGCTCTTAAATCTTCATTTATGTCTGGGTCTTTTTCGTAAGCTTCTGGTATAAGCATACATACCGATTCAAGAATGCTTCTACCAGACAACGTTAGTAACTCTAATGCATTGTCTAAGTCTGCGGAATCACTTCCATCAGCAGCAACAAACGGCTTTATATCATTGATGTTTTCTTTCCAAATTTTAGATATTGCTGAATTTTCTCTGGCTCTTATCCAGCTTTTATTACCCATCAGTGTGTTGATTTCTCCATTGTGTCCAATTGCTCTATAAGGATGTGCTAATTTCCAATCAGGAAATGTATTAGTGCTGTATCGTGAATGAAAAACAGCCAAATTAGTTTTATAATTTGGATTCCTTAAATCAAGATAGAATTGATCTAATTGACGAGGTACAAGCATTCCTTTGTAACATATTGTTTTTGAAGAAAAGGAACAGCAATATAAGTCTTCTATCTTGTTTTTTATAGCTTTTGCTTCAATTTTTTTTCTTATCTTGAAAAGCTGTCTTTCAAATTTATCTTGATTCAGAGAGCTTTTAGGGGAAACAAAAAATTGGTAGATTTCTGGTAAGGTATCTAATGCTTTTTCGCCTAAAACAGTAGTATTAACTGGAACGCTCCTAGTTAGTAATAGTTTTACCCCATCTTCTAATATAGTATTTTCTATTATTTGGATAGTTTCAGAGTGGTCAACTGCCGCCTTGTTAGGCAAAAAAAACATTCCAACACCTAAATTACCGAGTTTGATATTTTTCACACCTTCGTCTTGAAGCAAGTCATTAAAAAGCTCAAGAGGCAATTGAGTAAGTATTCCGGCTCCATCTCCAGTTTTTTGGTCTCCACCAATAGCACCTCTATGAGTTAAATTGATTACTCCTTCTATAGCTTTTGTTAGAACTCGATTCGTTCTTTTCCCTTCTATATCAGCTACAAATCCGACACCACATGCGTCGTGTTCAAATTGTTTTTCATATAATAAATCTGTATTTTTCATTCTAACTACCTAATTCAGGGTAAAGGGTATTATATATTTTGCATTGAAAGTATCAAAATGATAATTTTCTGAAAACTAGCGATATCCAGGGTTTTTCTTGAAATTCTGAAACTAAGTGCATATCGTTTTTACTTGCTAGATTCACATATTTTTCTTTATCTTTATGATTAAAACCAGAAATTACCAAATAACCTTTATTCATTACCAGAGAAACTATGGTATTAAAATTATTGTAAATAAAATTAAGGGATATGTTTGCAACTACTAGACTGAATTTTTGATTAATTTCATTAATTTCATCTTCGGATAGGATTACATTTTGTGGAACTTTCTTAAAATTTGATATTATATTTTTTTTTGCTTCATTCAATGCGAATGGATCTACGTCAATAGATAGCACTTCCTTATAGTTCAATTTTAAGAGAAGTATTGTTAAAATTCCTGAACCACATCCTATGTCTAAAGCGGATGAAAGATTGGCAGGTAGAGACGTAATACCCTTAATTGCTAGTTGAGTTGTTGAATGATTAGAGCCGAAAGCTGAGCCTTTATTTAAAAAAATTTTAATGTATTTTTCTAATATTGGTGAATTTATATTAATCTCCAAATCTTCCAATCTTTCTTCTATATAAGGTTCAAATGTTTTCATATATTTAAAATTACATTAAAATAATACTTTTAGGATGAAAAAAAATATTCCGATTGTTCTTAGTATTGCTGGTTCAGACTCTTCAGGGGGAGCTGGGATTCAAGCAGACATCAAAACACTTAATACAATGAATGTTTTTGCCGCTACTGCTGTCACTTGTGTAACAGCACAAAATACGCAGGAAGTTAGCAGTATAACGAAAATACCACCCTCTTTAGTTGAGGCACAGATTTTATCAGTAAAAAAAGACTTTAAAATCTCGGCTATTAAGCTAGGCATGTTGTACGACAAAGAAATAATGGCAATTGTTGTAAAATCTCTTAAGTCTTTAAGTAAAGTGCCAATAATAGTTGATCCAGTAATGGTATCTAAGTCTGGAGATAAATTATTGAAATCAAACGCTATAGAATTTTTCAAAAATGAGATTATTCCTATTGCTTACATTTTGACACCAAACCTTGACGAAGCGCTAAAATTGACTGGTATGCGAGAAATTAATAGCAAAGAAGATATAAAGAAGTGCTGCGTTAAGCTTAGAAACCTAGGTGCTAAAAATATATTGCTCAAAGGAGGGCATATCCAAAATCCTAAAAAATCAATTGATTACCTACTTTATAACAAAAAAATTTACAGATTTGAGTCTAAGAGGTATGAAACAAAAAATACTCATGGAACTGGATGTACATTATCCGCTGCTATATCTGGTAATATAGCTAAAGGGATAAAAACAATTAAAGCTATTAAGGAAAGTAAAAAATTTGTAAGTAAGGCAATAAAAAATTCGCTGGATATTGGTAATGGCAATGGTCCATTAAACCATTTTCCCTAGGAGACGTTTGTATGAGTTTTGAATTAATAGATGGAAAGCTTGTTTCGAATAATATAAGACAAGAAATCAAAGAAAAAGTTTCTAGTCTCTTAAATAAACATTCACAAGTTCCGGGTTTGGCTGCAGTACTTGTTGGAGATAATCCAGCTTCGGAAATTTACGTTAGAAACAAAAGGAAAGCTTGTGCAGATGTTGGAATTTATTCTGAAGAATACAAGCTCCCGGAAGATACAACACAAGACGAGCTTCTAAAAATAATTGATGGTTTAAATAACAATGACAAAATAAATGGGATTTTAGTCCAGCTTCCTTTACCAAATCATATAGATGAATCTTTAATACTGAAGTCTGTGTCTCCTCAAAAAGATGTTGATGGCTTTCATCCAGTTAATGCTGGCCTTTTATTTCAAGGTGAACAAAAATTCATTGCATGTACTCCTCATGGAATAATTAAAATGCTTGAGTTTTACAATATAGACATACAAGGAAAAAATGCAGTTGTTTTAGGAAGAAGCAATATAGTTGGCAAGCCTGCATCTATGTTATTGCTGCAAAAACATGCGACAGTTACAATCTGTCATTCTAGAACCAAAAATTTACAGGAAATACTAAAAGAAGCGGATATAATAGTTGCTGCAATTGGTCGAGCTCACTTCGTAACAAAAGATATGGTAAAAGAAGGTGCTGTAGTAATCGATGTTGGAATAAACAGATTAGATACTGGCAAACTTGCAGGTGATGTCGACTTTGAGAATGTAAAAGATTTATGTAGTCATATTACCCCTGTTCCTGGAGGTGTAGGACCTATGACTATAACAATGCTATTATGGAATACAGTGATGTCTTTAGAGGATTCAATTGGTTGATTGCTTAACTATATAATTCCCATCTTTGTCGTTACCATCAAAGAGTAAATTTACAGTTGGATCTTTAAAAGGTTCGTTAGAATCGTCATTCTCTAAATTTTGTTGAGAAACATATGCTACATAAGTTGTCTTATCCTCGTTTTCTGCGAGTAAATGATAAAAGGGCTGATTTTTATCTGGCCTTCTTTCTTCTGGGATTTTCAAATACCACTCTTCAGTATTATTAAAAACTGGATCAACATCAAATATTATGCCTCTAAAGAAAAATTTCTTATGCTTAACAACCTGACCTAGTTTAAATTTAGCAGTATTAGATTCCATAAAAAAATGATATCCATTCATTTAATTTTTTCAATATCTTTAAGCTTAACAATATTGTGTTTTGGTAATTTTCTTGAAATCTCTAGAATAGATTTATTAAGAGTTGGGTGGATAAATTCTTGATCTATTTCCATAATTGGATAGATTACAAATGCTCTATTATGTGCTCTAGGATGGGGGATTTGGATATTATTACTTGTGTAAATATTAGAACTATAAAAGACTATGTCTATGTCAATTGTTCTTGGTTGACCTACTTTGGTTACATCTCTTCCCATATCAATCTCAATTTCTTTAAATATAGAGAGCAATCTTTCTGGAGAAATTCCAGTTGATATTTCGAGTGCTAAATTTATAAAATCATTTTGTTTTACGACATCAACCGGTTCTGTTAGATAAAAGCTAGAGATGCGGTTGATCTCAGCAATTTTCTTAATTGATGAGATTGCTTTATGTAAATTTTTTATTCTATCTCCATCGTTCGACCCTAAAGATAAAAAGATTTTATTAGTCATCTACTAAGTCTAATTTATTTTTTTGACTTGTTAATAATTTCTGTTTATCTTTCAGAATATGCCTATTAAACGAAGAAAAATAACTATTACTCAAGCAAAGCAATTGGTCCCGACTTGGACCATAAAGAAAAAGCATTTATATAAAAAGTTTGTTTTTTCGAATTTCTCTGATGCAATTGGGTTTATAGTTCAAGTTGGAATAGAGGCAGAGAAATTGGATCATCATCCTACAATCGAGAACACATATAATAGAGTTGAAATTTATTTGTCTACTCACTCAGTAGGAGGGCTTTCAAGACTAGATGCTCAGTTAGCTGATGCAATAGACAACATTTAATCAATTTTGTAATCGTCTTTATCAATATCTATATAGCTTTGTCCATCTTTTTTTTCTTCAACTGTCTTTTTTTTAGATGGTTTTATTTTTTTGTACAGTCTTATAACAAAATAAATTAAGAGTATGCCAGCAAACGCGAGTGAAAAGAAAGCTGTGAGGGATATTAGTATTACTATACTAAGAATTGAGGATAGAGTTAGTCTTAAATGCTTCATTATTTTCTTTGTTTTTTCCTTTGTTGTCTTTTTTGTTTTTCCAACTTTCTCCTTTTTACTTTTTCTTTTTCTGAAGTATTCTTTGCCTGAATTTTCTTTTGGTTGTTCTCTTCTTTCTTTTCTTCCTTAGTCACTTCCTCAGCCTCAATTATTGATTCATCATCTGAATATTGTACTTCATCATCTTGATTCTTCTGCTTTTCTAGTTCATCAATTTCTTCTGAGGAAATCGGTTCTACCTCTAAAAACCTCTTGATTGCTTCAAAATTAAAACTTTCTAGCATCGACTGAAACATCTCAAATCCTTCTTTCTTGTATTCTCGTAATGGATTTTTTTGTCCATATGCCCTTAGACCAACACTATCTCGTAGGTAGTCCATACTTAGCAAATGTTCTTTCCAAGACATATCAAGGGTTGTAATTAAGATGAATCTTGATATTGGCTGATAAAGCTCACCAAGGGATGATATTTTATTCTCTATTTTCTTTTGTATTACATCTTCAAGTTGAGACAAATCAGCAAAATCATCTTCTATGTTAAAACCTAGCTGACTAACTATTGATTGTTTGTCTTCGTTAGATGGCTCTTTTACATCTGGGTATAGATTCAGAAGAGAATCGACAACACTTCCTAATATATCGCTCAGAATTTCTGAAGATCCGTCTTCTCTCAAAAGCTTGTTTCTAATCCCATAAACAACTTCTCTTTGTTGGCTCTGAACATCATCATATTCAATTAAATGTTTTCTGATTTCGTAATTTCTAGTTTCTACTTTCTTTTGAGCACCTTCTATAGAACCAGAAATCATTTTATGTTCAATTGGCTCTCCTTCTTTCCATCCTAATTTTGACATCATAGATGAAATTTTTTCTGAACCAAAAAGCCTCATCAAATCGTCTTCCATTGAAACAAAAAATTGACTTACGCCAGGGTCACCCTGTCTTCCAGCTCTACCTCTTAGCTGATTATCGATTCTTCTTGATTCATGTCTTTCGCTTCCCAGAACAACCAATCCATCAAAATCAATTATTTTATTTTTTTCATCCTGGATTAGTTTAGCAATATCTTGCGCGTTACTATCTTCATTGTTCTTAATTAGAAAATCCTTATTGCCTCCCAACATAATGTCTGTTCCTCTTCCAGCCATATTCGTTGCAATAGTTACAGCTCCGAGTCTCCCTGCTTGAGCAACAACTTCTGCTTCAAATTCGTGGTTTTTTGCATTTAATACTTGATGCTTAATTTTCTTATTTCTTAATTCTTTACTAAGTTCTTCCGATTTTTCAACAGAAATCGTTCCAACTAATACAGGATTTCCATTAGAATTATATTCAACTATTTTATCGATAATAGCAGAAAATTTTTCTTTCTCGCTTCTATATATCAAATCATTATGGTCTTTTCTTATCATTGGGGCATTGGTTGGGATAACAACAACTTTAAGTTGGTAAATATTCTGAAACTCCAATGCTTCTGTATCTGCTGTTCCTGTCATACCTGCTAATTTGTTATACATTCTAAAATAGTTTTGTATAGTGATTGATGCAAGAGTTTGATTCTCTTCTTCGATTTTAACATTTTCTTTAGTTTCAACTGCTTGGTGAAGTCCATCGCTCCATCTTCTGCTTGGCATTAATCTTCCAGTAAATTCATCAACAATTATTATTTTTTCATCTTGAACAACATAATCTTTGTCTCTGACATACATGTGCAAAGCTCTAAGGGCTTGGTTTAGAGAATGAAGGGTAGCTAGATTCTTAGGATCATATAAATTTGTTAAATTTAAAATTTTTTCAACTTTCTCAGTTCCTGAATCTAGCAAGAATACTTGCTTTGACTTTTCCTCTTTAGCTATGTCTTCAGGGGAAAGGGTTTTGGCAACTTCGTTGATTTTTTTATAGTCAATCATAGAACTATCGGTAGGTCCTGAAATAATTAAAGGTGTTCTAGCTTCATCAATTAATATGCTGTCCACTTCATCGACAATTGCGAAAGGGTGGCCTCTTTGAGATACTTCTTCTGCGGAATATTTCATATTGTCTCTTAGGTAATCAAAACCAAACTCACTATTAGTTCCATATACTACATCTGATTTATAAACCTCATTTCTTTTGGCTTCAATAAGAATGTATTCGTCTTTATTTGAGTCCAGTTCGACAACATATGATTTATCATTATTGAGTACACCGATTTTAAGATCGAATGTTTTATAAACTGGTGACATCCATAGCGCATCTCTTCTTGCAAGATAATCATTGACAGTAATTATATGCACGCCTTTATTTTCTATTGAATTAAGTATTACAGGCATACATGCAACTAAAGTTTTCCCTTCACCTGTCTTCATTTCTGCAATTTTTCCCTCATGGAGAACTACTCCTCCAATAAACTGCACATCGTATGGTCTTAACCCTAATCTTCTCTTAGATGCTTCTCTCACTAAGGCAAAAACTTCGGGTATCAAATTATCCAGAGTGTCTTCTTCGGAAAAATTATTTTTAATTGTTAGGAACGATTGTTTTAATTCGTCTAAATTTTTGGCAGAATACTCTTCTTCTAGCTTGTTAGCTTTATCTACAAGTTGACCAATCCGCGACAATTCTCTTTGATTGTCAGAACCAAAAATCTTTTTTAATACATTTTTTATCATTACTATTAAGGCTTATGCCTATGTGGATAATTCTACCGGAACAATTTCACTTATACCTTCGAGTTTAGAAGTAACACCAATAAGTTTTCTACAATATTTCATTGTCCCCTTATTATGAGTAATTATAGCGATTTGTGATTTTACAGAAATTTCTTCTAACATTTCTCCAAATTTAGAAATATTTCTATCATCTAATGGTGCATCAACCTCATCCAGAAGAAGAAAAGGCGCAGGTTTGACAAAATATGCGGATAATAGCAAGGCTATCCCAGCTAAAGCTCTTTCTCCCCCGGAATATGATTTAAGTGTTCTATATTTTTTTAATCCTATTTTCAACATTACCTCAATCCCAGAATGCTCAATAGATTCAGGATTGGTTAAAACAAGTTTTCCTTCTCCTCCTCCAAATAACCTTTGTATAGATTCATTGTATTTTTCACTAATCCTCTCGAAAGCATCGATAAAAGCTGTTCTAGATTCTTCATCAATTTTCTTTATTGTTTTTTCAAGATTCATCAAAGATGTGTCTAAATCTGTAAGTTGTTTGTCTATGAAATCATACTTTTCTTCTAGTTTAAGGTATTCCTCAGGCGCCAATAGATTTACTGGGCCAAACTCATTGATAGATTTTTGTAATCTATAAAATTTTGCTTTTGAAAGATTTCCTTCTTTACGAAGTTTGAGCATTTCTTCTTCTTCATCTTTGCTTATAATTTGAATATTTATATTCTTTTCAGCAACACTTTCTACTAACTGTTCAATCTCAATTTGTATTTTTTGTATACTAGAATCATATGTTAATGATTCGGTACGCTTTTGATCAATAATTTCTTCGTTTGAAAGTATCTCTTGGTTGATATTATCTACTTCTAAATCATTAGTTTTAATGCTTTTGTTCAATTCCAAAATAATATTTTCGATATTAGCTCTTTCGGAATTTAGACTTGGTAATTCATTTTGAGAAACAGTTAAATTCTTTTTATTGGATTCAATTTTTTCTTCTAGTTCAACCATTCTTGAGGTTATTGAATCACATTTCTCATTAATCTTCTTGATTTTATCGTTAATTTTTCCTATACCAGAAGACTGATATTTCGCGGTTGCTTCAATTTCTGTATTAAAAGATGTAATCCTATTGTTAATATCAAAAATTTCTTCTTCGGTTTTCTTAATCTCTAATGTAATTAAATCAATTTCCTCATCATATAAATCTTTTTGATTCATTAAATTTTTAATTTCTTCTTTAATTTGCAAAATACTATCTGGAGCAAATCCTACGGTTATTGAACCGTTAGAATCAAAAAACTCTCCATCTTTAGTTACAAAATTACAACCGGGGTTCTCTTCTCTAGCAGCAAGGGCATCTTTGATATCTTCAACTACATAAGTATCTCCAAAAATGGAAGCGAGAAAAGGTCTGTTCTCGGTAGTGCAATCAATACAATCCATAATTTGTTCATAATCTAGGTTAGTATTTGCTCCTGCTATTTTTGTATGTGCTAAAGATATAAAAGTTCCTTTACCATTACAATCTTTTTTGAATTGCTCTATCGTGCTAACTGCATCCCTATCATCATTGATCAAAATCCATTTTAGCTTTTCTCCTAGCGCAGATTCAATCGCTTGCTTGTATCCATCCTTTGGCTTTATATAGTCTGATAAAATTCCATCAACGTCTTTCCCTTTCAAGTTCTGAATAAAACTTCTAATTCCTTCAGGAAGCCAGCCATAAGAAGACTCAATATTTTCTAAGAACTTCATTCTAGATTCAGTTACTTTAATCTCTGTATTTAATTCCAAATACTTTTTATTTGTTCTTTGTAAATCTTCCTGGATCTTGTTTAGTTTATCTGTCTCTTCCTGTTTGCTGATAATGCATTTTCGTTTTATATCCTCTAATTCTAATTGATTTTTTAAACTCATCTCATTATTGTTTGAATCGTAAGTCTTTTCTAGTTCTCTAATCTCTTCGCTTAATAGCTTTATTTCGGAATTTAGTTCATTTTTTTCAATCTTACATCTTTCTAGTTCGTCAACAAGCAAATTGATTTCGAGAGTCATTGTTTCACTGCTTGAGATGGATTTTAATTCCACTTCTTTATTTTTAAGCAGACTATCATTAAATTGATCCAATTTTTCATTAGATTTATTCTTAGATAAAATTATTTGTTTGATTCTATCCTTAAGGTTGTTTTTCTTGTTTTCAATTTCATCAAAAGTTTTTTGAAATAAATCTTTTTCATTTTTTGCAGAAATTAATTTAGAGTGGAGATCTTTATATCTGCTCTTATAAAAAAATGTCTCTAGATTTTTGTATTCATCAACTAGGCTGGAATATTCTTTTGCTTTTGTTGCTTGTTCGCTCAAAATATCCTTTTGCTCTTTTACCTCTGACTGGACATATCTTGTTTTTTCAACATTATCTTTGATTAACAAAATCTTTCTTTCTGTTTCTGCCCTTCTTACTTTATATTTTGCAAGCCCTGCGGCTTCGTCTATGAGTTGCCTTTTTTCCTCTGGCTTTGATGTTATGTAAGTCTCAATTTGTCCTTGCGGTATCATAGTAAAACTTTTAGACCCAGCGCCAAAAGCTATAACTGCTTCCTTGATATCTTTAAGTCTACAAGGTTGATTATTGATAAAATATTCGCTTTCACCATTTCTAAAAAGTTTTCTTTTTATTTCTGTCTCTACAAAATCATTTTTTTCGTTTTCTATTAGTAAGGATACCTCTGCGAAGCCTTGCTTTGAGAGATTGTCATTTCCATCAGAAATAATCTGTGACATTGAATCAGATCTTAAAATTCTTGGATTTTGTTCTCCTAAGACCCAACGAAAAGCATCTAAGATATTTGTTTTACCGCATCCATTCGGTCCTACAATGGCAGAAATATTAGAATCAAATTCTACTAATGACTTTTCATAGAACGTCTTGAATCCTCTTATAGATAGAGCCTTTATCCTCATTTTTAGCAATAATAAATCAATATAGTTTCCAAGTAAAGACTGTAATCAACTTTGATGAACTTATTGAAAATACTTGTTGTTTAGTTTTAACTCTGATTTTTCCATTAAATCATTAGTAAACTCGGAATAAAAGAGGGTTCTTTTCTTTGTTAATAAAATTTTTCTTATTCTGGTCTCATCAAAGGTTATGAATTCTTTATCCGCTTTTCTGACCTTTTCTATATATATTACAAACTTTTCATTCTGTCCGAAAATCTTTGGTAAAAATAGTTTTTCATTAGCTAAGTCTGACACATTAATGTCATATCCTATTAATCTTTGAAATTCTCGCAGGCTAATGTCATATTTGAACTCATAAAGATAATTTTTATCAACTTTAATAGCTGAAATTGTATCTTTAGAATTTTCTGAGGCGCTTAATAAATCTGAGAGTAGTCTTGTCTTCCCTTCGTTTATCGATATATCTGTCATCTTCTTTATCGCATTCTGCTTATTGTTAGAATATGACTCGGATGAAACAACCCAAATTTTATCCTCAAAAAAATAGACTTCTGACAATCCAATTTTCGTATTGTTCCTTTTTAGTTCATCAATTAAAGCTCTAGGAAATTGCCCTGATGGTTCAAGTAGAATAAGTTTTTTTATATTGTTATTTTTTCCGTAAATTTTAGCAATATCAGTCAAACTTGTCTTTTTGATTTGGCTATTCAATTCAACTAATTTCTCATCAAATAAACTGTTTGCGACTCTTCTCTTTATCAAATCAACAATCTCTTCTTTATCTTTCTCCGAATCGTCTGGGTAGTTATCTCTATAATTTTTGATATCTGTTTTAGATATAAATATATCTTTTGTGATATCTTTATAATTTAACGAAAAAATCCTAAAAATTGTTTTTGTTTCGTTTCCAGTTTTTTGATTAATCTTTATGAAATTGTCAATATCCTCTTCTGTAAAATCAGGTAATTTACTTTTATCAAACAATGCGACAACTTTATAGAAATTTATTTTAGTAGAATCTAGCATAAAATACTTCGAGATATCTTCTTTCGAAATGACAATAAAATTAAATAAAAAA
>TARA_B100000686_G_scaffold198180_1_pt1 | contig 29393 bp, 29 predicted proteins | sample TARA_B100000686 | Tara Oceans TARA_B100000686 (sample SAMEA2622733) | marine metagenome | biome: marine biome (ENVO:00000447); feature: marine epipelagic mixed layer (ENVO:xxxxxxxxx); material: "saline water (ENVO:00002010), including plankton (ENVO:xxxxxxxx)" | depth 150 m | reverse complement strand
TTTTTATTCCATGTTTCTCAAAAATTTTTATCGTGTGGTTCCTAAATCTAGCATTCAAATCGGGTAATTTACCCGGATGAGTCTCATATATCCGCGTCTCATATATCATCGAATGGTCTCCCTTTATCATAAATTCCCGTATTATGACTTTATTCTGAGTACATATCGCAAAGGGTGTCAATTAGAATGATGGATAAGCATGGAACAACATTCATACCTTAAGGTGAAACCCACCAAAACCCTTTGAGCACAAAAGATGTGTTCTAATATCCGGCATGAGGAGATTTTATGACCATACAAGGCTACGGACACGTATTTTCGAGGAATCCTCTAGACAGGGGAGAAACCGAAAGAAGAGAAGATTCTGAAATCAGAAAAAAGATACCGGACCCACAAAGTAGGTTTCTGCCGTTAAGAGAACTTAACCTGCTGGTAAATACAGGGTCCCAGTCAAATCTATCTTGGCTCACGCATGATCAGTTGGCCGATCTGGGATACGAATCGGAACCAATTTTTTTGGGAATAAGAGACCAGGCATACTATTTTGCTGTTGAAGTGTCAGTGGACCATTTTTCGGATTCTGCTATCAGGAAGATAGGCCCTACACTTAGATTTGTAGATGTCAGATCATGTGGCGAGTTTTTGAGTCCAGAAGACGCTGGAATTGCTGCCCAAGCAAGAATACAGACATACTGGCATCAACGGTACAAATTCTGCTCAGCTTGTGGCTCAAAAACAGAAATGAAAAGGGCGGGACAGGTACGAAAATGTACTGGATGTGGCACCGACCACTTTCCGAGGACAGATCCCGTAGTAATTGTGGTAGTACATGACGGCGATAAATGCCTTTTAGGACAATCAAGAGGAAGGCTTCAGAGAACCAACACTTATTCTGCATTAGCTGGGTTTGTAGATCAAGGTGAATCAATTGAAGAGGCCGTGGCTAGAGAAGTTATGGAAGAGGCAGGAATTCAGGTCAAAAATGTAAAATACCACTCATCTCAACCTTGGCCACTTCCATATTCTTTAATGATTGGTTGCCACGCGGAGGCAGCCACAACAGAAATTAACATGGACAAAGATGAAATGACCGATGTCAAATGGTTCGACAGAAAAGATGTTTTATCCGCCCTTGAAAACAACAGTGATGTATTAAAAGTGCCCATGCAAATAGCTATTGCCCATCACCTAGTTAAATCGTGGGCTCTTAATGAAATCTGATTTCAGATGACCAGAGAAAGTTAGTTTAATTCAGAAGATAAATTTCAGAGTGTCACAAAACTGGAATTACAGGATAAATCATCAAATGATTTACCTCCTATTCTTTTAGCAGTATTTTCTCAGAATCTGTTGAACAAGTTCACTGATACTGAAGTTCTTTACCAGAGATCATTCCCCCTTAGAATTTTTCCTGGAGAGTCCATCCTGTATAAAAGTTGCAGGCATAAAAAAGGGGTTAAATTTAATGAATGTGTTGTTAGTATCGATGAGATTTCGTATAAGCATCCGATACCTCTTTAGATTTAGACGAAGAAGTCTTGGCGGAATCCACTATCCCAGAGTACCGGCCCCAATTTATTTAATCCGATATCAAACCCAGGCTATCAAGGGATTTTTTCAACAAAAAAGTACTTAGTGTAGTATCGTTATCAGCAGTGAGATACGGATTAACGATTGTGATGGAGACCCTATCATTATTTATAGACCATACATCCGTGCCTTCCCTATAGACGGCTTCCAACGGTTTGTTATGACGTAGCCAATGAAAGGTTCTTCTACCGCTCTTAACAGTTTCTACATTCTCTAGATATGCCTTAGGACCCAACTCTGTGAGATCTACACCTTTGATATCCTTGAAGTCACAGGCAGGCAGATTAACATTTAGAAGGGTGGGGGAGGAAAGTTTCTGACCACACACTATCTGGGTCATTTCAGCACCTATTAATGCGGCCGGGGAATATATCACATCTTGCCTATAAAACACAGATACGGCAATAGAATTGATTCCTCTGAAATATCCATGTAGGGCTGCACCAAAGGTGCCGGAATTAAAAACATCTAATCCCATATTCGCACCCTGATTTATTCCTGAGACGACGACATCAATAGGATCCTTACATAATGACTCACATGCCATAATTACACAATCTCCGGGAGTTCCATCAACCGTAAATGTAGGGCATGACATGCCATAAGGAGTTGGGACTTCCTCGACAGTCAAAGGACTTAATAAAGTCATGGAGGCTCCTTTTCCACTCTGGTCTCTATCAGGAACCACCACAGTTAAATCTGCTATTTCTTCCAAACTTTTCGCTATCGCCCAAAGACCAGGAGAGTGTATTCCGTCATCGTTTGTTAACAGCACCCGCACAAGAATCTATCCTCCCAAAATATCTCGATTTTCTAATATAACGACCATTATAAGGCTGGTACGAAAGGAAAAGGATATCCCCCTATTTCAAAACCACGTTGTCGATAAGCCTAGTGGATCCTACCATCACGGCCACTGAGATTATCGATTCCCGTTCAGCACAATTCTGTTCGATAAAGTCATTTTGCCTGGCTAGACTAACGTATTCAAGATGATTCAGGGGGCTAGAAGATATTTTTTGTCTAACTATATTTTTTAGTATCGAGGCCTTCTTTTGTCCTTTTTCCCACTCTGCCAAAGCCTGAAAAAGACCTTTGTTTATTAAAATGGCGGATTCCCTTTCACATTTGGACAAATTTATATTGCGACTACTCAAAGCCACTCCATCGGAATCCCTAATCGTGGGACACACTACGACTCTTACATCAATATTTAGATCCTTAACCATAGTTTGGACAACAGAACATTGCTGGGCATCCTTCTGACCGAAATACACTGTATCGGGACGAAATATATTGAGTAATTTGCAAACCACTGTTGCCACTCCATTAAAATGTCCCGGCCTACTAGCCCCCTCCAAAGGTAACGAAACGGAACCAACATTTATTTCGGTTTCAAAGTGTTCAGGATAGATATGGAAAAGATCAGGTGTAAATAAATAATCTACACCCTCTCTTTCAAGAATGGTTATGTCAGAGCTCAAATCACTTGGATAATTATCTAAATCTTCGGCTCGATTAAACTGTGTCGGATTTACGAAAATTGAGACAGCAGTTTTTATATTCTGCCCTTTCGAACGACGTATCAGAGAAATATGACCGTCATGCAGATACCCCATTGTAGGTACTAATCCTAACGTGAATTTGCCACCAGATATCTCCTTTCTTAACTCTGATATATTTTGAAATATTTCCATTTGTGAGCTTATCCAAACACTTTCGATATAACCGTGGCCGAAATGTGAAAACTTTCTTCATCATTTGGAAAATCGCCGGAAGATACGTCAGATACATAGTTACTCAAGGCGTTTGTAATATCATCTCCGATATTGGCATAAATACGGGAATGTTTCGGATTAAAATCTTTATACAACCCTAAAAGATCATGAAATACTTGTACCTGTCCATCACAATCTGGCCCGGCTCCAATTCCTATTACTGGGATTTTTACCTTTTGGGAAAGTACATGAGCAACTTCCCTGGGTACAGACTCTAAAACCACGCCATAAGCACCCGCTTTTTCCAATTCCAAAATATCCCTGAAAATCCTACGAACCCCATCCTGCGATCGGGATTGCACCTTATACCCACCTAGTTGATTTACAGATTGGGGAACAAGACCGAGGTGACCCATAACCGGTATACCCGCATCCACTATGGCTCTGATTTGGTTGCACACCTTCTCTCCCCCTTCCAATTTCACTGACTGACAGCCACCTTCCTTCACCAACCTACCAGCATTTGACACTGCCTGCTCAACACTAACCTGATAGCTCATAAAGGGTAAGTCGCTCACTATATGGGCACTTTCAGATCCCCTAATAACCATTTGGGTGTGACGTATTATGTCTTCCATCGAAACAGGGAGTGTAGTGTCATAGCCAAGCACGACTTGACCCATGCTATCACCCACCAAAATTATCTCTACCCCCGCTTCCTCAGCTAAATAACTGGAAGTGTAATCATATGCCGTTATCATGGATATTTTTTTGCCATCACTTTTGAGCTGTTGAATATCTAAAATCGATTTTCGAAGATTCATTTACCTATATCCTTTATTCGGTTTTACAACATCAAGAATTACAAATCATTAACAGAAGGAATTCCACCGAGCATTTCAGCATAATTGACAGCATTTTGTATTGCTTCTGACACCGCACGAACACTGCCTGCGATGATACGATTCATATCAATGTACTCATCGATTCCACCCAGCTCCGAAGTAGAAATAGAGAACATCGTGTCGCCGTCACCAATTAAATGGGATGGTCTTATCGCCAAAGCTAATCCATCATGCGAACTTGAAGCTACTCTACCGGCCTGTGCCTTAGTCAAAGTGGCGTTAGTGGCGACAACTCCTATAGTCGTATTCCCGTTAATTTCAGGGAGGTTAAATAAATTTCCAGAAATTAGATCCGACATCGAGTCAGACATAATTTCACCGACCCTTGGCCCGGCTATCAATGATCCATTTTCAGGATCATATACGCTGCCAATGGCGTTCACTACGACCAATGCTCCCACAACTAACCCACCACCCAAATCAACACTAGCAGAACCTAATCCACCCTTTATTGCCTTTTGATGCCCTAGGGTCTTGGCAACCGTCGCACCAGTCCCTGCCCCGACACATCCTTGCTCTACAGGATCACTCGAGGCAAGTTTACAAGCAGAATACCCATTGTCAGAGATTGGTCGGATTGTACCGTCACCAATTCCCAGATCATATAGAATGGCTGCAGGTACTATAGGGACTACCCCTTCACCTACTTTTACCCCAATGCCTTGTTCCTCCAAGTACGTCATTGCTCCATCAGCCGCTGCCAATCCGTAGGCACTGCCACCTGAAAGCATAATAGCATTTACTTCATCTATACGATTTAAAGGGTGTAAGACATCAGTTTCTCTAGTTCCAGGTGATGCACCTCTAACCGATACACCTCCCAAAGATCCTTTCGGACACAAGACAGCCGTGCATCCCGTTATGGCTTCAAGATTAGTCCAATGCCCAACCTTGATACCCGGAACATCTGTAATTCCATTTCGAATATTTTTTGTCAAAATATAGACCTACTTTTTCTGAATGTAGCAGGCCTCAAAAGAATCATCTTTTATCAAGGTAAAAAATATTTTTCTAGAAGCTCACCATCTTTCAGAAGATTGGCTGCGGAGTAAGATTTTACCAATTAAGTCAATAGGTATATAAGTATCTTGATTTTCTCGAAGAAATTTAGTCCATAACTTTTGGTTAATAATAGGAACAAATTACCCTTGAGTAAAACACTCTAATTCTGCTAAAATTAGGGCCGTGATTATAGAGAATTTTCCATGGTTGCATAAGCAATCATTCAAAATTAGCAATTGTGCTTGCATTTACGTCTCACAGACGGTGATCTCACACCCCCATTTTTACGAAGGCTATATCCGCGAATGCAACACGACATATTTAAATAACCCAATAGGCATGCTTTAGGGAGATTCGAGAATGGCAACTTTAAAACCTCGGAATAATGATGATTATTCTGCAAGTGATATCCAGGTCCTCGAAGGTATGGAAGCGGTCCGTAAAAGACCAGGCATGTACATTGGAAGCACTGACCAAAGAGGACTCCACCACCTCATATACGAAATCGTGGATAACAGTGTTGATGAGTTCATGGGAGGCTACTGCAGTTCAGTAAGTATAACCATTCAGAGCGACGGATCAGTATTGGTTGAAGACAATGGAAGAGGAATTCCGGTGGACAAACATGCCACTACTGGTATGACAGCTTTAGAAACTGTTATGACCACATTGCACGCCGGCGGTAAATTCGGAGGAAAGGCCTATGCAGTTTCCGGAGGACTACACGGAGTTGGAGCCTCCGTGGTAAATGCACTATCTCAGTGGGTAAAAGTCGCCGTGACACGGGACAACAAAATATTCAAACAGGAATATTCAAGAGGTATCACCCAAAGTGAAATGACCTCCGAACAGAATACAAATGAGGTAAAAGATTCAACAGGCACCGCTATAGAGTTTATGCCGGATATCGAAATTTTCGGTGACCTTGTTTACGACTTTGCAATTCTTTCTAACAGATTCAAAGAAATGGCCTATTTAAATAAAGGACTAGAAATTTCTTTTAAAAGTGACTGGCACTCTAGCCGATGGCCAAACAACGAAGTTACTTATTATTTTGATGGTGGTATCTCCAGTTTCGTCAGAGGCCTTAATCAAAAAAGAGGCGTTGTTCATGAAGAACCGATATACGTTGAAAAGGACTTTGAAGGCACCAAGGTCGAAGTAGCCTTACAGTACAACGACTCCTATAGCGAATTCGTTTATGCGTTTGCGAACTGCATAAACACAGAAGATGGGGGTACTCACGTCACTGGTTTCCGATCGGCGCTCACAAGAGTACTGAATGACTTTGGCAGAAAATCGAAACTTATTAGGGATGGCGAACCCAATTTGGCAGGTGAAGATACCAGAGAAGGTATTACAGCGGTCATAAGTGTCAAATTAAAGGATCCCCAATTTGAGGGTCAAACAAAAAACAAGCTGGGGAATCCCGAAGCCAGAACACAGGTCGAAACTGTGTTAGGAGAAGCTCTCCAAATCTTTCTCGAAGATAATCCAAAAGAAGCAAAGTCGATTATTGACAAATGTATGACCTCACAAAGGGCCAGAGAAGCCGCTAGAAAGGCCAGAGAGCTAATTATCCGGAAAAACGCGATGGATGGCGGCGGCCTGCCAGGAAAACTTGCAGATTGCTCGGAAAAAAACCCGGAACTATGTGAAATTTATCTGGTTGAAGGAGATTCAGCCGGCGGCACCGCGAAAATGGGCAGAAATCGAAGATTTCAAGCAATACTGCCTCTTTGGGGAAAAATATTAAATGTAGAAAAAGCTAGAGCGGATAAAATAGTTGAGCATGACGCAATCCGGTCAATGATTACAGCAATAGGAGCCGGACTAGATGAAGATTTCGATGTTGAGAAGCTTAGGTATCACAGGGTAATCATTATGTGTGACGCCGATGTAGATGGTTCTCATATCCGCACTCTGCTATTAACTTTTTTCTTCCGGCACATGCCAGAGTTGATTCAACATGGTCATCTCTACATCGCCCAACCTCCCCTGTATAAAATATCTGTCGGTAGAAAGGATCAATACGTTTATAGCGATGTAGAGAGAGAAGAAGTTCTAGAGCAGTTGGAAGGAAAAAGGAATGTAAGTATCCAACGTTACAAAGGTCTAGGAGAAATGAACTCAGATCAGCTTTGGAATACCACTATGAACCCAGAAAGCCGTACCCTCCTACAAGTGAGCGTTGCAGATGCTGTAATTGCAGATGATACCTTCACTGTTCTGATGGGTGATGAAGTGGCACCTAGAAGAAACTTTATCCAAACGCACGCTCTAGAAGTCACAAATTTAGATATTTAGAATTCTGCGTACTGGGAAGACCAGATTCTCGAAACCTCCTATTTTTCATATTTGGCCTGGCTCTAATACGGGAAACGAATTGGCCAATACTCCAATACTAATGATTTTGTATCTTCTGATACCTTGGGGCTTCCGCAATTATCCCCACATGGAAGTAGAAAAATACCTTTCACCTATGTCATTGAAGATAGTAACGACCTGGCCAGATTTAATTTCCTCCGCTACTTGTTTTGCTCCAAGTAAATAAGCCCCAGATGACTGGCCTACAAAGATCCCGTTTTTTGCCAATTCGTTAGACACATCATAACCCTTAACAACATCTACTTGGATCATGCGATCCACCACGGATCTATCAAATGTATCAGGAATAATGTGCCCTTCACTCAACGGCTTAAGACCTTCCACTCCAGGCCATTCATCAAAATCTATACAAATGACCTCAATAGAGGGATTTTTTTCTTTCAATCTACGACCAATCCCACTAATAGTACCCCCTGTACCAACCCCTCCTACAAAGTGAGTGATGAATGGTGCCTGTTCTAATACCTCTACAGCTGTGGTCTCGTAATGGGCTAATGGATTGTTGATATTACTATATTGATCACAGTAAAAATACTTACCCGGGTCTTTTTCATATCTCCTTTTCACCTCATATAATGCTTCATCATATCCTAATTGAGCGTCAGTAAATATGAGGTTAGCTCCATGCGCCTGTAATCTTTTTTTTCTTTCCTCACTGGCATTCTCCGGCATCACCAATTCCACAGGAAACCCGAGAATTGCTCCTACCATTGCATAAGCAATTCCAGCATTTCCCGAAGTAGCATCAAGAATCGTTTTGCCCTTTTTCAATTTTCCGGAGATAACGGCCTCAGACAACATCCTTAACACCGGTCTATCCTTGATAGAACCACCAGGATTCAGTTGTTCAAACTTGGCATGTATAGATGAATCACCTATATCCCATGGAAGATCCAACTCAACCAATGGTGTATTGCCTATAGCCTTAAGAACGGGATACTGATCTACAAAATCTTGTATTTTTTGAGCGTACGGCAAGTGGTTTATCAACCCCTATTTTCGACAAAATGACATGAGACAGGAAAACCCATCTCCATAATGAGTATATCTTCTGACAATTTTGGAGTCTAGGGAAGTGAAATTTTGGACCTACCATCCAGGAACCTTGAGTACTTTTTAATAGCCGGTTACTATGAGAAGATCAAGCTAGATTATGGGAAATGATGGATAAACAAGAAGTAGAAAATAGAATCTTGCGCCTGCGAGGTCTAATAAACCATCACAATCACCTATATTTTGTCAAAAATGAATCTGAAATTGGTGATGGTCAATATGATCAACTAATGTCAGAACTGCGAAATCTAGAAACCGACTATCCATACCTAATCACAGATGACTCTCCAACTCAAAGGGTCGGAGCGGAACCATTGGACGGATTCTTAGAGGTGACACACAGACTACCCATGCTCAGCCTTTCAAATGTGTTTTCCAAAAGTGACTTGACCGTATGGTATCAAAGACTCTACAGCATGTTAGACGAAACCAATTTTGAAATGGCCTGTGAGCTCAAATATGACGGCCTGGCCGTATCATTACTTTATGAAAATGGCATATTCATTAGAGGAGCAACGAGGGGAAATGGCCTAACTGGAGAGGATGTAACTCTAAACCTTAAAACCATCAACAGTATCCCTTTACGTTTGCACGGGGAATTCCCTGAAATTCTGGAAGTAAGAGGGGAAGTTTATTTCCCCAAATCTAATTTTGAAAAATTCAATGCCCTAAGAGAACGAGAGGGCCTCCAAACCTATGCTAATCCCCGAAATACCGCAGCTGGATCCCTCAGACAATTAGATTCCAATGTGACAGCTAATAGACCTCTTGATATCTTCATATATTCGCTAGCACAAACTGAAAACGATATTAACTTCAGCACTCAACTTGAAACTTTGGCCTATCTGGAAAATCTCGGATTTAAGATAAACCCGAACAATGCGTTAGCCAAAACCGTAGATGAGGTGGCCGAATACCATAGCGGTTGGATGCAGGAGCTATCCTCACTCGATTATGACTGTGACGGAATAGTAGTCAAAGTAAACAGACTGGATTACCAACAGCATCTAGGAAACATAGGGAGAGAGCCCAGATGGGCAACAGCGTACAAATTTCCAGCCGCCCAGGCTCAAACCAGACTCGTAGACATCCGATTAAATGTAGGAAGAACTGGAAGTATCAATCCCTACGCTCTACTGGATCCTGTAGAAGTCGGAGGTGTTATCGTGAAGCAAGCAACTCTGCATAATATTGACTATATCAATTCTAAAGATTTAAGAATCGGCGACTGGGTAGTTATAGAAAGAGCAGGGGAAGTGATACCCCAAATTGTCAGGAGTAACAAAGAGAAAAGAAAAGGCAATGAAACACGTTTTGAGATGCCTATCTCCTGCCCTAGTTGTGGGGAGGAATTGGTAAACAGAGAGGATGAGGCAGCAATCTACTGTACCAATTCGACATGTTCAGCCCAGCTAGAAAGATTAATAGAACATTTTGTGAGCAAGGGGGCTATGGATATCGAAGGTATGGGAGAAAAGGTAGGAACATCCCTAATCCAAGGTGGACTTATTAAAGATGTTGCCGATATTTATTTTCTGGAAAGAGAAAAAATCGAACAGATAGATCGGATGGGAGAAAAAAGTACTGATAATCTTTTAAAGGCAATAGCTGAAAGTAAAAGCCAACCTCCAGCTCGAATATTAACTGCTCTAGGAATCCCACATGTTGGCGAAGAAATATCCTCTCAACTAATGAGTATATTCACTTCAATAGACGAATTAATCGCCGCTGACCGAGAAACCCTTTTGAACATTCCTTCCATTGGACCCAAAATAGCAGACAGTATCACCGAATATTTTGGGAAACCTGACAACCTTAACGTGATTGATAAGTTTAGGCATGTCGGCCTAAATATGGTATCTAAGACACTTACACAATCTGAAAGTAATTTTATGTTGATTGATGTAAGATTCGTTGTTACCGGAAGACTGGATAACTACAGCAGAACCCAAATACAAGATTTGATAAAAAAACATGGCGGGAAAGTCAGCAGCTCTGTATCAAACAACACGAACTATCTACTAGCTGGCCAAGATGCAGGATCCAAACTTTCTGAAGCCTCCCGACTAGGCGTGAGTATAATTACCGAAAAGGAATTTGAAGCACTTCTTGATAATGGGATGAGTTAGACCAATTTTACTTCTTATAAATAGGGAATAACTTCATTCAACAACAGATCAAGTTGTTTAGTTTGGTTGTAAGAAGCAAACCTTACAATTATTGTTTCCGCACCAACATTCTCGTAACTTTTTACACGGGCAATAACTTGCTCAGGAGTACCCCACGGACCCCATCTTTCCTGCCATATATTTACACCATAATATTCTTTCAAAAACTTATCAGATTCTTCTGTTAACCGTTCCTCGTTCTCTCCCATGTTAACCGTCATATAGAAACTTTTTTCCATATTTGTGAAACGTTCGTTGCGCGGAGCACAATATTCAGCAACTTTATCAAGAACCATTTCATATTCATCCGGAAAATCAGAAATAGAAATTAACCCATCCCCAAGAAGTACCCGTCTGTACTGTCTATCTAAATTGGAACGGCCATGTGCCGCGACAAGGACCGGCACACCGTTAGATTGTGGAGAAACTGGTTTGATCGCAACATCTTTTACTCGGAAATGATTCCCGTCAAAAGTAACTTTCTCTCCTCTAGTTAATGGTTTAAAAATTTTCATCGCCTCTTCAAATCTTCCTGCCCTATCTCTTGGATCAACACCTACGTTATGCCACTCCTGCCTTTGAGCATCGTTGAAAGCTCCGCCTACCCCCATCCCTAGGACAAGCCTTCCACCCGAAATCAAATCTAAGGTAGACGATATGTGGGCCAGTTGGACAGGATGCCTCAAGGAAGCAAGCAGCACTGCTGTACCAAGACGTATGTTGTTAGTCCTGGCAGCTATGGCAGATAAGACTGTAAATGGTTCCAATCTAGGTTTTGCGGTTAGGCTATCTCCAACCCAAACAGAATCAATACCAGCTGCCTCCACCTTTTCCGCCATTCTAATAATCTCATCGATATTAGATGGAGGATTTTCAGTCATCAACAACCCTCTAGTCGGCAACAGTACCCCTAATTTAGTCATATGTGCACCGATCTCTAAAAATAGATCTAAATGATTCCAACATTCTTTAAAAATCCTTTTTCTATTTCTTCACATTTTTGTAAATCCTCTGGAGTATCAAGATCTATAAGTAATCCTGTTGGTCGGACTGTTTCAAAAAGAATTCCCCGATTTTTCGCATATTCACAATGTTTTCTGTAACTGTCTGGTCCTAACAAAGGAATCAAATCAGTTTGATATGGGAAAAGGGCACAGTTGGTACCGCCATCCGATTCCGAAGAAACCAAAATAGCGAAATGACCATTTTCAGAATATTTAATCACTGCGTCTATATCTCCAGGGGTAACAAACGGAAGATCTCCTGGAAGGTAAACTGTTCCGTTTCCAATCTGGCTAATTTCAGTCATTCCAATTGAAACATCTAAATTCAAATTTCCCGAATTTGAGTCAATCCAATTTACCCCCATCTGCTGACAAATTTGAGCCACTTGCGAGCCACCTCCAACTACGTAAACTGAATCAGCAGAAGAGTCAGTGGATGCTTTCACCACTCTTCTTAAAAGAGATATGGTTAATCGTTCTCGACTAGGTCCGGCTAGTACATCAACAAGTCTAGATTTACCTTCCGATGGAAGTTTCATTGGTATAAGGATAGAAAATTGACTCACTTAGCTATGTGCTTATGTCTAGAATAAATTCCGCTAGTTGTTGTTTTTCTTGGTTAGTTTGCATAACTGTTTTGGTGACAAAAACCTCCATACCTAATGACTCTATGCTCTCTTTCATAGACACATCTATCTCATCAATGATGAATATGTCGCAAAGACCAACATATTGACGGGCTACTCCTAAAGAGGATACATCATGTCCCAGTTCCTGCAGAATCTTTGCTGCAGGTCCTTTAATAGCTTTACCTCCTACTATCGGACTGACGGCAATCGATTTCCCAGAATATGACCCAAGCATCTCTCTAAATCCAGGCACGGATAAGATAGGAGCCAGACTCAAAAAAGGATTGGAGGGACAAAATACTAAAAGATCCATGTTTACTAGAGATTCTTTCGTATCATCAGTAATCCGACAATTTTCAGATCCCGCAAAACTTATAGATCTAACAACAGGATCACACCGATTTTTTACAAAATATTCTTGAAATGACATCATGCCATCATCTGTTTCGATCATAGTCCTTATGGGATCATCAGTAACTGGTAATAATCTGTGGCGCACACCCAAAGCGTCGGTCAATTTGGCGCAAACCTCCGACAATGTTCTCCCTTCATCAATCATTTGGGTACGAAAAAGATGGGTAGCGAGGTCCAAATCACCTAGATTAAACCAGGCGTCCAAGCCATACTCCTTTAGTTTTCCTAAAGTCCTAAACGACTCATCTTTAAGCCCCCATCCCATTTCCACATTTGATACTCCTGCTAAGGTATACATCACGGTATCAAGGTCAGGAGATACATGTAATCCATAAAACCGATCATCATCTGCCGTGTTTACTATTACTGTGAGCTCGTCCGGACATAATATTTGAGAAAAGCCAAGGGCCAATTTTGCGCCTCCAACTCCTCCTGCCAAAGCAACTACCGATCTCATCAGTTCTCATCTCCTCGAGATTACATAATTTTTAATAATATATATCTAACTTACACAATATACCCAACATGCTAAAATCCTTTCAATAACGGTGGATAAAAGCTCACTTCATTGCCTTGGAGAACTCTCATTCGCATCTCCCATTTAAGCCTCCTCAATTTTCGCAATTACAAGGATTTGGAACTGGCGTTGCCTTTAGGCACGACGTTAATTCAAGGAGCAAACGGACACGGAAAAAGTAACCTCCTAGAAGCTATCTATATGATGTCAATTGCCAAATCCACAAAGGTCTCGACGGACAGAGAATTAATAAACAACCTATCAGTTATGCAACTTCCCCTAGAAAAATTGACTTACTCGAAAATCGCGTGTGTAGCTGAAGATCAAAAAGGTTCTGAAAATCTTGAAATTCATTATAGATGCCAGTCATCAGGAAACCCACATGGGTTTACCGCTCAAAAGTTTATTAGGATTAACGGCACTCCTAAAAAACCCTCAGATCTAGTCGGTATTGTGAACGCTGTTCTATTTAGTGTGAGTGATCTTGACCTGATATATGGCAGTCCATCAATCCGACGAAGATACCTCGACATTTTACTTTCGCAAATCGATCGAGAATACCTAACATCTATACAACAATATCAAAAGGCAAATACACAAAGAAACCACCTATTAAAACTTATAAGAGACAGAGCAGCCTCTACCGAAGAATTGAAATACTGGGATGAGCTTTTAGCAAAAAATGCTGTTATTCTCACAACCAAACGGCGAACGGCAATTAAAACTCTTGAGGAATCATCGTTACCGTTTCATAGTTCCATGGCTAGTGACTCTGAAACATTGACCATGCACTATCTGAGTCCAGCTGATTTTGCAAAAAACATCAGCATAGACAAATTCATATATGAATTAGAAGGGTCCAGGAAAAAAGACATAGCACAAGGATCTACAAATATCGGACCCCATAGAGATGATCTCCTTTTTAAAATTAATGAAATGGACGCTTCCAAATACGCCTCCAGAGGGCAATCAAGAACAGCAATTTTAGCTTTAAAAATGGCTGAATCTGAATTTTTATATCGACACAGAAAGACGAAACCGGTTCTGCTTCTTGACGATGTCATGTCTGAATTAGACCAAACCCGTAGGGAACAAATAGTAGATCACATAAAACATCATGACCAAGTTATTGTTACGACTGCGGAACCGAGTAACATTCCGAGGTCATTCACAAATGATTCCAATAGATTAGAAATAACAAATGGTTCCATAAAAATGAATTAGATTAAACTAGTTAACATGGAAAATAAAACGCCGAAATCAATATTGACCGCAGCCCAAATAATATTGAAATCAAACTACACAATAGCTTTAATTGGAGCCGGACTGTCTGTAGGGAGTGGAATACCAACCTTCAGAGGAGCAGGAGGCCTTTGGACAAAATTAGGAGAACCGTCCGGAAACGCATACGAAAGTTTTCTTAACAATCCCACAACATGGTGGAATCAAAATCTGAACTCTAAAATAGACCCTGAAAGAACAAAATTTAGAAACGCCATTGAAAAGGCACAACCCAATTCTGGCCACTTTGCTTTAGTTGAACTAGAAAATATAAATATTTTGAAACACCAAATTACCCAAAATATTGACAATCTACACTATGCGGCTGGTTCAAATAGAGTTACCGAAATTCATGGCAATAGAACTAAATTAAGATGCACTACATGTGAATCAAGATGGAATCGTGAAGAATTCGATAGGACATTCCCACTCTGGCAAGACGTGTTACCGCCAAAATGCCAGACATGTTCAGGAATTATAAAACCTGACACTGTTATGTTTGGTGAACCCATACCTCTATCATTTTTGAATAGCTGCATAAATGAAACCAATTTAGCCGATTGCATTTTGGTAATTGGAACTTCCGCAACAGTCTATCCCGCCGCAGGTTTCCCACAGGAAGTGTTGTCATCCGGAGGGAACATAATAGAGGTCAACCCGGAGGAAACTCCGCTTTCTGTATTTGCAGCTAGTTCGGTTAAAGGGCCAACTGAAAACTCCTTACCAAAATTAGTCAAAGAAATAAAAAGACTTATTACTAATGACACTGTTTAATAAATCGACAATTTTAGCTGGCGGAGCTCATATCACTGCCATGTGCGCAGGGATTTTGTTGATATTTTTCCCTCTGGTGAGCGACATAGATCAGATAGCAAATTCGAGTAATTTCACTCAGCAATATCAAGTTAATAAAACAATATTTGAAGCATTGGGGTCACAGGGTCTTTTCGTAATAATATTGCCTTGGATGCTATCAGGAATATGTCTTCTATCTTCGATCATGGCAAAATCAACTAGTAGCAGTCAAAAAACACTGCTTCTCAGGTGGAAGTCCTATTCGTGGGCAATGTCAGCCATATTTATAGTATTTATAGTACTCAGCGCATCCTCAATAGGAAAATTTTATATACCATCAGGTTTACTTGCCTTGGCGTCTGCTTTCTACAATCGATAATAAAATAGATTGAAATACAACAAAATTGTTATTGGAGCGAATACTGGCGTATTTTGAGAACGACCATATCTCTCATTTTACTGACGCATAAATTCATAATTGACAACAAATCAGTAATATTGTGATTGACTGCCTCAGTGATACCAGAGATATATGCTTGTCTTAATTCAGTATTGACATTAAATTTCGATATACCGGCCCGTACACACTGTGAAACCATTTCATCCGATAATCCTGACGCTCCATGCATCACCAATGGCAACTCTGTTGTTTCACGGATTTTATAGAGTCTCGGAAAATCTAAATTAGGTTCTGATTCATATTTCCCATGTATATTACCAATACAAATTGCTAGAGCATTAATCCTGGCTTTAGACACGTAGTCGTCTACCAATAAGGGATCTGTCAAAAATGCTTGGTAATCCGAAATCGTCACATTATCTTCACTACCAGAAAGACGTCCTAACTCTCCCTCGACAAATCCTCCTATGCTTCTTATTTCCTGGGCACATAGTTTGGTAAATTCTATGTTCTCATCATAGTCATACCTCGATCCATCTGGCATGAAGGAAGTAATACCAGCATCGATACCTTCGCTAACAGATGCGATTCTATCGATATGATCGAGATGAACAGAAATTGACACTGTTGATAAGCGAGCTGCTTCCAATGCCATTGCAATAAGGGATCTACTTCCCCTTTCAAGCGAAGCCGGATGCATCTGGATAATTACAGGAACTCCCTCTTGTTCAGCACCTTCTACAACAGCTTTAACACCTTCAAAGTTGTATACATTGAAGGCACCAATAGCAATATTACTTGAGTTGGCCCATTTCAAAATATCAAAGGAGGATGTGATCATTTAATACTTTATTTTCTCATCCTCAAGATCACCTCTGAGATTGCCGTAGACCCACCTACATTACCAGGAAAAAGAATCAATTTTGATCCCGGGTATTTTGATTCAGAACCCATTTGTAAAACCAAAACTCCGGGAGAAATTTGCCCCGGAACTGTAGCTCTCTTAATATTCAATGCATTTAAGATAATATTTGAAGACGTCATGCCCCCTTTTGATATCACATATCTCGGCTTGGCTGAGATTCCGGCAACAACTGCTGTCATTGCATTCGCAATTATCGCTCCAATCTCCAAATACTCCTCAGGTGAAGAACCTGTTATGACATTTCTACTTGTGTATATCACAGTGTCCTTAGATTCATTCAAAAGCATATTAGCTCTTTCAATTACACTAGCTGTGTGTTCTTTATCCTTTCCCAGCACCTTTTCTACTTCCAACTCCAAACCGTACACATTAGGTAGATCCAAAAGACTCTCCAATTGCGATGTGCTACCAGGTACGTGGGAGCCTACTAGTATTAATCCTCCACCCTTATCGGCATATCCCATTTCTTCTTTGTTCAAGATCGGTTTTTCCCTTTGACCAAGACGCGACCGCACAAAAGAAGCCGAAGAGCGTATCAAATAATTTTTCCCGTATTTATACTGAAGTCGCAAAATTGCCAAAGCAACTACATCCAAATCTCTCATGTCCGCCGAATTAATTATGCACATATCACTTCGGTTCATTTGCCTTAGCTTCTCTTCTACGACATCAGGGCCACCAATTCTAATTTCATCTATAGAAACGGATATTACCTCTTCAGAGGAAACTCGACCTCGCGTTTTCTCTTCTATCCAGTCACAAAGGTTAGAGGACTCATATCCAAAGGCAGAGTCTTTAGCAAACGGAGTTTGGGCCACTGGAGCAAGCATACTTCCATCAGAAACATATTGAACATCGTCAATGGTGTAACGCCCTCCCTGGATAAAAAACGGGATAAATATGATTCCATCGTGGGAATTTTCCATTCCTTTTGCCAAAGCATCAACCTCCGCTGGAAAATGTCCACGGAGAGTTGAATCAGATCTAGAAATTACTGATATCGGTATTTTTAACAGTCTAGAAAGTTGACTAAATACAATTCCCAAATCAGCGTTTATTTTTACCGCTTGTTCCTCAGTTTTGGCTCTTGTATTTATCTGGAGGAAAGTCACCTCTTCAGGTTGGTATCTTTCAGAAATAAGTACGTCAAGAGACCATTCTGTCAGAAAGGATGCATTGTGTACTGTTTGTGCCCCCGTGGGATCATCATCTAGAACGAATACCATTGAGGGAGCATTTTCCAGGATTAATTTAATTTCCGGAATTAAGTCTTCTGTCCAAACTGGAGGTAAAGACTCTAGAGTCGCTTCAAGAGGCACCGGGTGATATTGCATAAAATACCCCAACTAAATTTAGCCTGCACTAATCTTAAATTCCAAAAATATGGGTCGCTAAATTTTTTATAGTATCGATGCTATCTATGCTGGTTCAAACATGGGAAGGGCTATCTCTCCGTCACCTTGGTCCTGCCAAACCAATTTCACTCTCATACCAATTTCAATATCGGTAATAGGGTTTTCCACATTTACAATATTGGTCATCATTCTAAAGCCTTCATCAAGGTCCACATATGCCACGGCATATGGTCCCAAATCTTTGAAAGCTGGGTGGCGACTTTGCATGATAACACTGTAGGTGTAAACAACACCCTCACCCTTGGAGGTGTTCCAGGATGTCTCCAAGCTACCACATGTGTCGCAGTGCGCTCTTGGGTAAAAAATAACTCTATCGGTACAATCAGCCTTATCACAAGTCTGATAAACGAGATTTCTTTGCTTTGTTGCTTCCCAGAAGGGTTCTGTGTCAGGTTCTGGAAATCTTGGTTGAGGTCTCAATGTCATCTGTGATTCTCCTAATCTACTAGTCGGCTGCAAGAATGGTCGGCGAAGTGGCGTGCCTAGCTCCCAATTGGCCACCGTTGCCTACCGCTACAGCAAGTTTGGCATTTTCCACCTGGGAATTTGACTCCCCTCTCAACTGCCGGGCGGCTTCCAACAATAGAAAAATACCTCTTTCACCTGGGTGATTGGAGGAAAGGCCTCCACCATCGGTATTAAGAGCAGGTCCTCCCTTTTGATCAAATTTCAGTATTCCTTGACTGACATAATCTCCACCTTCCCCCTTTTTGCAAAATCCCAAATCTTCGATCATACACATGACAGTTATCGAAAAGGAATCGTATGCCATAAGGACATCTATTTCATCTGGAGTTACCCCAGCATCCTCAAAAGCCCTAGGGCCAGACTGTCCACCAGCGCTAACAGTTATATCACCGCCATTTTCTCTATATTTTGTAGCTTCCGCCCCGCCAATGATCCATACTGGTGGTTTTTTACAATTTCTCGCGACTTCTTTAGAGGCTATGATTACTGCCCCACCACCATCTGAAACCATGCAGCACTCAAGCAAATGTAGAGGCCAAGCGATCATTCTAGAATCCAGAACATCTTGTGTTGTAATCTCATTAACACCTACGAACTCAAGATCCGTCATTGCTTTAACTGCCTCAGGATTCCTCATCGCATGATAGCGAGTGGCCACAGAGATCTCGGCAAATTGTTCGTTGGTGGTACCGTATTGATGCATATGGCGAGCCTTAACCATTCCGTATCCTGATATCAACGTCATCCCCCACGGATCCTCCATATTGTTAAATGGAGTGGGAGAACCTTGACCGGTTGCCCCTGCGGTGCCAATTGCCCTGCGATCAGAATGAGACGTTGATCCGTAGGTCAATAAAGCCACATTCGCTTTGCCGGCAGCTATCATGGTAGCCGCGTGATGGGCCTGGAACTCATAGGAAGTTCCACCAACGCTAGTATTATCAATCAACCGTGGGTTTAGACCCAAGTATTCCGAAATCCCGAGTCCACCTATGTTCTGATGAGACCCGTTGTCATAAACCGCATCAACGTCCTGCCAAGATAGTCCGGCATCTTCAAGCGCCTTAGAGGCGGAAGCGGCCTTGATTTGCAAGGCACTGACACCTGGCGCTACCCTCAGAGGATATTCATGTATTCCAACAATTGCAGCTTCCCTAGTCTGTGCCATAAGTTATTCCCCAAAGAATCGTGTTATTAATCGGACTGAAGTTAGCACAAGGCCTTTAAGCAGTCAATCCGATACTTATGAGATTGATTTATTGTTCTAAATATATTTGTCCGATACCCTCATACGATGAATGCAGAAAATATGGAAAATATCCCTTCCTGTACCAGGTGTAATGGAATTGTATTTTCTCCCAATGCTTCCTACTGTCAAACTTGTGGACTATATTTAGGGCACAAGGTTAACTCTTTTTTAGATAACTCCTCTCTTGGAAGAAACAATTGGTGGATATGGGTAGTATTCACCGCTACGTTCGTAGTCATATGGCAAATAATTGGGTCGCTTCCATTGGTAGGGTTCTGTGGAATTCTCAACGTCGTTGAACTCGGAAGTTACACCTGCGATATGGAAACATTCATAGTTACTGGCAATTCCAAGGTACCGAATTTTCTTCTTATGCATTTTTCGTTTGTCATCGGAGCTGGCGGTTTTTATATTTTACTGAAAGCTTTGCATCACAAAAACATACTGCAAGTTTTAACTGAAAGAATTCAATTTGATTACAAAAGAAGCTTTTTTGCTTTAAGTATTTTTTTCATACTGGCAGGATTATCTCTACTAGCCAATATAATTACTGATCCCTCAGGACTAAAATTTCGGGGAGACGGGTCAGATTTATTGGTAATTGCCCTAATCGCTCTAATATTTGTGCCCATACAATCAGGGTTAGAAGAAGCCTTTTTCCGGGGTTATCTACTCCAAGGGTTTTCACTACTAATTAAATCTCGGACAGCGATCTTGATTTTAACTTCCATGATATTTGCTTCGTTGCATCTGTTTAATCCTGAACCTTGGTCTTACGGTCTCTTACCTTACCTATTCGCCGTTTTTTCCGTTGGAATGTTTATGGGGCTAATCACTCTAATGGACGGTGGGATTGAACTGGCTGTCGGCATACATATTGCCAACAACTTATGGGTCCACCTAATACTCGGTTTAGAAGATTCCGTTATTCCTAGTTCCTCTTTGTTCATTGCCTTGAATCAAGATCTAGATTTTATTTCAACTATAATCCCTTCACTAATTCAATATGCTTTGTTGACCTCCATATTTGCCATCAAATATAAATGGTTCGGTAAAGTTGGGCAGTATCCTAGCTCTTAACCTATTGATTACTGACTCATTCAAAACTATAGTTCTTCGAATGCTAATTGGATTAATAACTGACACTCATCTCCCGGGAAGAATCAGAACACTGGACGAATTAGGTGATCTTCCCGGTAAATTTCTCTCAGAAGTAGATTTGATTTTTCATGGTGGTGACCTGACTTCCCCTATAGTTCTCGATTGGTGCGAGCAATTTGCCCCCGTGATTTGTTCAACAGGAAACAATGATCCCATCCCCGATCCTAGAATGAAGGAAGTTCAAGTAGTCGAACTCGAAGGGTGGTCGATAGGTATGATCCACAGTCTAGAAGGTCAATTTAGGCCCATTGATGACCTTCAAAAATTGTTTCCAAAACCGGTTCAGATCATGATTTCTGGACATACTCATCAGGAACGTTTGGAATTCAGAGATGGCATACTTTTGATAAATTCAGGAAGTATTACATTCCCACAGCATAAAGAACTCCGATTAGGAACGGTGGGGACCTTGGAACTACACCCAGGCAAAGCTAAAGTGGAATTATTTCCCCTTGGTGAAACTCCGGGCAGCCCAAACCCAGGGGTCCGAATGTCAATGGAAATTGTAGAAGGAACTGTCGTTCACAGTGAAGGTCCTGTGCTGTTATCCGCCGATGAGTCTCAAATCTAGACAACGGTATAGTCTTCGCTAGTAACGATTCCTTCCGAATCTATTACAAAAAAATTCACAATCGGCGAATCCTTATCTTCTAAAGAAACGAGAACATAGCCAAAATCAACCCAACCTGATTCCACTGCCATTCTGACATCTGTATCAGATGGGAAAGCAGGACTATGTGTATGAGAATGATAAAAATACATCAGTTCCAAACCATTCTCGTCGGCATCTCTCATGACTTCAAGTTGTTCTTTTGGATCCATAACATATCTGAACGGGCTTGGAGTTGAATTTTTCACTCTGTATAAACGGGTAACAGATTCACCCTTTCCGGCCAATATTCCACAGCATTCATTGGGATCATGTTCCTTCGCATGCATAATCATTTGATCGATGTGAGTTTGTAATATTTGCTTCAACTTTTTCTCCTTTTCATGAAAAACATCAACCTTTTAAACATCTGCAAAATCCCCTCTGGTCTATTAGCATGCCTTTTTTCTACACAACTAACACAAGTACAGGCCGGTGGGTGTTCATAATGCCAGTTAGAGCGTCCCATAAATTTACCTTCCTCCTAGTAATTTCCTAATTTGGCACTACCCTTGGCGGTCCAGCATGATAAAAATCATTTTGCCTCCAAGCTTCATAAGCAATGATAGAAACCGCATTTGCTATGTTCAGACTCCGGTTTCCGGGTTTCATGGGAATCAGTAAGCGTCGCTCTTTTGGAATAGTATTTAAAACGCAGGCCGGGATACCAGAGGATTCAGGTCCAAACATATAAGAGTCATTATCTCCAAACTCTATCTCAGTGTAATATCTATGCGATTTGGCAGAAGTCGCATAGAGCATCCGTTCGGGATACATAATCCGATAATCTTCCAAATTCTGATGCTCTGTAACCACGGTCAAATCAGAATAATCAAGAGATGCCCTCCTTAGTTTGGCCTCCGTAAGCTCAAATCCTAAAGGGTGAATAAGATGCAGCTCCGCACCAACATTTGCGCAGAGCCGTATTATGTTGCCCGTGTTGTATGGTATTTCAGGTTTATATAAAACGATGTGCATTGTGTTAACAGCTACCCCACATTTTTTACTAATTCTAGTCTAGAAACCTTTAAACAAACCAACTATGACAAGACATGTTCAATTGTGGCACAATGGACGTTACGCTTTAATGGCAAGTACTATTCTTGTCTCGCGAACGAAATTCAGGAGGAAAAAAATGGCGAATTACCTAGACGGTAAAGTAGCGATAGTCACAGGAGCTGGCAGAGGCATTGGTGCAGGTGTAGCAAAACAGCTGGCTTCGGAAGGAGCTAAGGTCATCGTGAATGATATCGGTGCCGCCTTGGACGGAGAGGGCAATTCTAATACCCCAGCAGAACAAGTGGTTGAAGAGATTAAATCAGCCGGGGGAGAAGCTACTCCCAACTATACCGATATATCAACAATGGAAGGGGGAGAAAGCATCGTTAAATCGGCTCTGGATAACTACGACAAGTTAGATATTGTAGTAACAGTCGCAGGAATATTGCGAGATAGAATGATTTTTAATATGACTGAGCAAGAATGGGATGACGTAATCAGGGTGCATTTGAAAGGTACTTTTACAATATGTAAGTACGCTTCTATCTTGTATCGTCAGCAAAGAAGTGGACGGATAATAACATTTGCCTCAGAATCCGGCTTGATAGGAAACACTGGACAGGGTAATTACGCCGCAGCTAAATCTGGGATCGCAGGTTTTACCAAGGTGGCAGCAAAGGACCTAGGTCGATATGGGGTCACTGCAAATTCTATCTGCCCTAGAGCTAATACAAGAATGACTCAATCGGTACCTGATGCTGCTAGACAATTACGGGAAGATAGGCCGGAAGATAGGGAAGCAGCACCACCAACCACACAGATGGAAGCAGAAGATGTAGCACCATTCGTAGCGTATCTAGCTTCTGATCAAGCAGCTAGCGTTAATGGTCAAACTTTCCTCGTGTATGGTGGAGCGATCACCAAACTATCTCTGCCTCGACGAACTAGAACAATTTTCAAACAAGGAAGATGGGAAGTAGAGGAACTAAGGGAGTTAGCTCCACAGCATCTGACTCAAGGCTTAGTTAACCCCTCACCTCCACAAACAGCTAAGTAATGTTAAGCATCATACGTTTTAAGAGTATAAAAAGTCAGGAGTAAGAAAGATGGGAACGCTTCTTAAGGATAAAGTAGCATTAGTAACCGGTTCTGGTCGTGGTATAGGGCGTGGCATCGCTCTTTTGCTTGCGGAAGAGGGTGCAAAGGTTGTGGTAAACGATCTGGGAGGCGCGGTAGATGGCAGCGGAGATTCATCAACGCCAGCGGACGAAGTCGTAAATGAAATTAAAGCCGCAGGGGGGGAAGCCGTTGCTAATTACGATTCTGTGGCAACAATGGACGGGGGAGAAAACATTGTGAAAACTGCCTTGGATAACTTTGGCAAATTAGACATTGTTGTAGCTGTAGCTGGAATACTAAGAGACAGAATGCTGTTCAACATGACAGAGGAAGAATGGGACGCAGTTATTGCTGTGCACCTGAAAGGCACCTTTACTGTAGCGAAAGCAGCGTCAATAGTTTTCCGGCAGCAACGGAGCGGAAGGATAATTAATTTTTCTTCCACTTCCGGACTGTACGGAAACTCTGGTCAAGCTAACTATGGGGCAGCGAAGGACGGCATAGCAGGATTTACAAGAGCTGTCGCACGGGACCTAGGAAGATACGGAGTTACTGTAAACGCCATTTCTCCGGGTGCAGATTCAAGAATGACTCAAACCGTTCCTCAATCAGCAAGAGATATTAGGGCTGCAAGTGGGATCACAGCCCAATCTGCCGTGGCCCCCTTGGAATTAAACAGAGCCCCTGAAGACGTCGCACCTATGGTAGCGTGGTTAGCCTCTGATGAAGCCAAGGATGTGAATGGTCATGTTTTCCATTGCCAAGGAGGTCAAATTTCCTTGATGAGCAATCCAACAGAGGAACGAACGTTAAGGAAGAATGGCAGGTGGACAGTCGAGGAAATCGACGCCATGTTTGCTGGAACCCTTGGGATGGATATGGCCAATCCAGCCCCCCCACAAACACCCAAGGAATAATTCCCCCGCATTAGGATAATAGTAGTAAATGGCCGTCATACGACTAGCAGATCCCAAAAGAGATGCTCGTCAAGTGGCGGCCATTTACCTTCCTTATGTGTTAAATACACCCATTACCTTCGAAACCTCCCCCCCAGACGGCACCGAAATGTACGGACGAATGAAAAAAGTGTCGAATATGTACCCGTGGATAGTTTGTGAACATGAAAATGAAGTAATGGGTTATTCCTATGGAAGCAGGTTTCGAGACAGAAGTGCTTATGACTGGATAGTCGAAACAACGGTATATGTTAGAGAAGCGGCTCATGGTTTAGGAGTTGGAAAAGCTCTTTACGCTTCCTTGCTGGAATGTTTAAGACTACAAGGATTCACTTCAGCTTTTGGGGTTATTGCCTTACCAAACGATCCGAGTGTTTCACTACACGAAAATTTTGGTTTTACTGAGGACTATTTAATGACCAATGCTGGTTACAAAGATGGACACTGGTATGACGTTGGGTTTTGGAGACTCAAACTGAGTGACGCCTCAGAAAATATATTGCCAATAAAATCCATTGATGAATTAAAAAGTAAGAGGTGCTTCAAGAATTCAGTTGTCTTTGGCGAACAATTCCTAAAACTTTCCTAAATTTATTTCGGAACGGATGTTATTCTAATCGTACGTATTACATCACCAGGTAAATTGGCAGTAGCAGGATCTCGGGGAACTATGCTACCTAACACATCCATGCCTTCCACGACTTTTCCAAATACTGAATGGCACGAACCTTGACTACAGTCCTTCATAGTTCCATCCGGATTCATTCCATCCAAAACGGGCGTCTCTATGAACGTGATAAAGAATTGACTTCCATTCGTTCCTTGTCCATCTGGCAGAAGACCTGCATTCGCCATCGACACTACCCCTGCGGAATCATGTCTGGCATCAGGGTGAAATTCATTATCGATATAATATCCAGGGCCCCCTCTACCGGTACCAGAAGGATCACCACCTTGGGCCATAAAATCTGGAATTACTCTATGGAAGGTAACCCAATCGTAATATCCCTGCTCAGAGAGAAAAATAAAATTGTTCACCGTTACTGGAGCTAGTTCTTCCAGAAGATCAATCTTCATTTCACCTCCTTCAAATATCTCAATAGTGGCAAAATAATCTCTACCTTCCTTTAGCGTAATTTTGGGTGCCGTATCCCAAATCATTGCTTCTGGAGTACCTGGTAAATCTGGCTTAGATAATTTGACCAGTTTCCCAAAATCCCATGAGGACATCTCTATATCAACTTTTATCGATATATCCTCTCCATTAGGTCCTTTGACACCGGGGCCACCGACCGCAAGTCCCTCAATTAGAATTCGACTTATGTATGAGCTGTCAGATTCAACCCATATATCCAAATTCAGTGTACCAGTAGAATTTTTCAATACCGGCAACAGTCCACCCAAAATGCTTGATTCAAATTTGGCACTTATATGATCCGACAATAAGCCTCCGGAATTTTCAATACCAATAAGTTCAAACTCAGTTAAATCTTGCTTTACCAGGTCACTAATAGATATGGGGGTAATAAGGAACTGGTCTTCTGGAAATTGAACCCAGTACCTGGCACTGGGATACCTAGCAAAAATCTCTTGATCAATAACGACTAGATCAATGATTTTGATCTGACTATCTTCTTCAAAGGAAGTAAACCCCTTGTAATTGCGCGAATTTTGAACATCACCCTCCATCATCAATGGCATGTCTTCCAAATAATCATCAAATGAAATCGTCATATTCATTTTCAGAATTGAGTGATGTGAATATCCTTTGCCCAAAGCATCTTTCATACCTGAAACAACTTCAAATACCGTCTTCAAATCTCCCGGCACTGAATCAGAACTACTGTCGAGGACTGAAGGATTCGGCTGAACAACAGCGATTGGTGTTACAGGCAACTCGAGAATCTGGGTGTTTGCTAAAGATTGGGCAACCGCAGTTGGCGTCTCAAGTAACTCTGTAAGTTGAGCGTTGGAGGCAGATGGGGAAATTTCGTAGATCTCAGTAGGGGTAACGATAATTGCAGGGGTATTATACGGTTCAATTATTGAGGAGGAGTCGACATCTTGGGATGAACCACATGCTCCTAGCAACAAAGCAGTTGAAAAGCCTAAAGAAATGAACATTTTTTTCATACGCTTGGGATTTCTCTCCTAAGATTTTGGAAATTTAATGATTCCTTCTATAATATTCTACTCGTGATATAAAATATTTTGTGGCAAAAAGTAATCATTATTCAAGGAGTGCAATTTGAGTTCGGTAATTCAGAGCATAGTCGGTACCGGAGACCAAGGATACAGCGGTGACGGCGGCCCAGCCAAAGAAGCTACAATGGATAATCCATTCCATGTAGAAATAGATCCGTCTGGGAGATATCTGTACATCGCGGATTGTTTTAATTTTAGAGTGAGGCGTTTAGACCTAGGAACTGGAATTATTACAAATTTTGCAGGTAATGGTAAGCAAGGGCATTCCGGTGATGGAGGAAATGCCAACGAGGCCTCAATAGACGAAATATACGCGGTACAAGTAGATAAAAACGGTAATGTATATATATGCCAAAGATTCAATCCATCAATTAGGATGATTGAAATATCAACTAATAAGATAAAAACAGTAGCAGGCACTGGTAGTGAAGGCTCAGGAAAGGACGGTATACCTGGGGTACAGTCAGCAATGATCGAACCCAATGACTGCGCAATAGATAATGACGGGAATGTACTGGTTGCTGATATTCAAGATCAGAGAATTAGAAAATATGATCCAATAACCGGATTAATAACTACACTAGCAGGCACTGGTGAAAAAGAACATACTGGAGATGGGGGTCCCGCTGATAAAGCAGGAATCTATGGGGCAAGGGCCGTTTGCACTGACAAGGAAGGAAATACCTACATTTGTGAGCGAGAAGGTAATACCATCCGGAAAATAGACAAAAAAGGCATAATAACCACAATAGCAGGAACAGGGGAGCAAGGTTATAGTGGCGATGGTGAAGATGCTAGATATGCCTTATTTAACGGGCCCAAAGCTATAAGATGTGACAATGAGGGAAATGTCCTGGTTGTAGACACTGAAAATCATGCACTCCGAATTATCGATAAAAACAGTAATATCATTACCACTATCGCTGGTGGAACGGAGGGGCCTGGCGGAGACGGAGGGTTACCTACTCAGGCAGGTCTGGCTCGACCTCACGGTGTAGTAACTGACCACTCTGGCACAATATACATAGCTGATAGTGAGAACCATCGAGTAAGAACTGTGAATCCACAATAGGAGAACCAAATGGTCGATTCCTTCTATGGAATGCATTGGATGCTTGCAACCCCTTTTCACCAAAATGAAGAGGTCGACTATGATTCCATTCCTAACTTAGTGCAACAGGCCATATCTTCCGAATGTACAGGCGTGGTTGGGCTTGGAGTAATGGGCGAAGCTGCTCGTCTAACAGATAGGGAACGGACGAAAATTGCAGAGACAATTATAAAATCGTCCGGAAATTTACCTGTAACTCTAGGTACCACAGCCAATGGAACCAAGGCAATGATAGAGAGAAGCAAAGAAGCAGAACAAATTGGTGCTGCTGCTGTAATGGTCTCTGCACCATCAATGCCTAAATCCAATCTAGACGCCCTTTTCGGATACTATCACCAATTAGCAGAACAATTGACTATTCCTATCGTGTTGCAAGACTACCCACAAACATCTGGAGTAGAAATGTCGGTAGATTTTATCGTCAGAGTAGCCAATGAGATACCGAATGTGAAATATCTAAAACTTGAAGATCCACCAACTCCTACTAAAATAAGTGCAATTCGCAATAAAATTCACGATAGAATGGGAATTTTCGGAGGCCTTGGCGGGGTATTCCTCCTTGATGAACTACGAAGAGGCTCAATAGGTGCCATGACTGGATTCGCATACCCTGAAATATTGGTCCAAATTTGTGATGAGTTCAAAAATGGCAAATTAGAAGTCGCTGAAAAATTATTCTATGACCATCTGCCTTTAATTCAATTTGAACAGCAGGAAGGTATAGGATTAGCCATCCGCAAGGCAGGCATTCATCACAGAGGACTGATAAGTCATCCTACAGTTAGACATCCAGCAGGCCAACTTGCAGAAAATACTTTCAAAGAACTCCTCGAGATGATAAATAGAGTAGGTTTAAAATAATGCTATTCCTCTGATCCTATTGGATTTACAGTCACCCTATTCATTGGAACATCCCCAGTGTTTCTAAACTGATGTTCAACATTCTCAGGAACATGAACGCAGTCTCCTTGCTTTATTGGATATTCTTCACCACCGAAAAACAACACTCCAGCACCTTCTGTTATAAAAGCCTGATGTTCCCAAGGATGCGTATGAAAAGGAGAAGATTCACCTGGTGCATGCTGAACATAAAGCATCACATAATTTGGAACTCCATCGCTCTTACCCAAAATAGGATTTGAATGTTCTCTATAGTTTTTTATAACAGGTTTCATAATAATTCCTTCGTTCTTTGCTTTTCTATCTCCTATAATAAATCCGTTTGAAAGCGTCCGCCTGGGGCATTCCTCTACCTTTACCCCTTTCACCTCT
>TARA_B100000686_G_scaffold248330_1_pt1 | contig 29455 bp, 26 predicted proteins | sample TARA_B100000686 | Tara Oceans TARA_B100000686 (sample SAMEA2622733) | marine metagenome | biome: marine biome (ENVO:00000447); feature: marine epipelagic mixed layer (ENVO:xxxxxxxxx); material: "saline water (ENVO:00002010), including plankton (ENVO:xxxxxxxx)" | depth 150 m | reverse complement strand
AAATAGGGAAAGTTCCAGGAAAGTCATCTCTTCAGCATCATGCTGAGGCGGCATATAACGCTTTGGAAGATGCCGGAATTTCGATTGATCAAGTTGACGGTCTTTTGACTGCCGGTTATTCATCAATGGTGGTGGCAGAGTATTTAGGAATAACGCCAACATTTACTGATGGCACGAATGTCGGCGGATCGTCTTTCATAATACATATAGCTCACGCTATGGCTGCAATTAGAGCGGGATATTGCAACGTGGTTCTTGTAACTCATGGACAGGCAGGCCGTAGTGCACGAACTAGAGCCATTGCTGACGCGGCAGAGCCTGGATCACAGTTTGAAGCACCATATGGAATCGTAAATGCACCAGCTGCATATAGTCTGGCAGCTTCTAGGTATATGCATATTTACGGAGAAGATAGAACCAGAGATGCTATGGCTGAGATTGCTGTTTCTACTAGAAAGTGGGCTCAGTTAAACCCAAAGGCATATATGCGTGATCCTATGACAAAGGATGATTACCATAATTCTAGATGGGTGGCATGGCCTTTCCACTTACTTGATTGTTGCATTGTTACCGATGCTGGAGGTGCTTATGTTATAACCTCTGCTGACGTGGCAAAAGATTTGAAAAAGCAGCCAGTCTGGGTTTTAGGAGCTGCGGAAAGTCATGATCATGCCATTATTAGTCAAATGCCTGATTTAACATCACCGATTTCTAAAGATACTGGAGCTAGAGCTTTTGGCATGGCGGGTGTGGTTCATTCAGATATTGACTTGGCTATGATCTACGATTCATTTACATACACTGTTTTGGTTACCCTGGAAGCATTAGGTTTTTGCAAACCTGGGGAAGGTCCAGAATTCGTAGCCAACCAAAGAACAGCACCAGGAGGGGATTTTGCTATGAATACGTCTGGCGGAGGTTTGTCATACACGCACTCCGGCATGTATGGGATGTTTTTAGTATTAGAGGCTGTGAGGCAGTTAAGAGGGGAGACTGGAGAACGTCAACTTGCATCACCAGAAATTGCTCTAATTAACGGGACAGGGGGGTACCTTTCATCAGCAGGTACCGCTATTTTGGGCGTTGAATAAGATCTATGAACAACTATAAAAAAATACTACCAATCCCACAAGGAGAGTCTGAATTTTATTGGAATAAAGCCTCTGAAGGGGAGCTTTGGATCCAAAAATGCAATCAATGTTCGGAATCATATTTTTATCCAAGGGATATTTCTCCCTGTTGTTTTTCTCGCGATACCGAATGGGTTATATCGAGTGGACGAGGGGTGGTTTATGCATTCTCAATTATTCATCGATCTCCTAATCAAGGTTTCCAGGATGAAGCGCCTTTTATTATTGCTATAGTGGAGTTGCACGAGGGCCCGCGGATGGCTACTAATATTGTGGGGATTGAGGACCCTACTCCGGAAAAAATTAGAATAGGTATGGAAGTTGTGGTTACTTTTGATAAGATTACCGAGGAATTAAGCTTACCAAAATTTAAATTGGTTAAAAACTAAATTAATTAATGGAGTAAATTTAGTAATGAATAGTCTTTTCAGTAAAACTGGTTTCAAGGTTTCATCATCGTTTTTTATTATTGTCCTTTTATCGTTGGGGGTAGTTGCTTGTTCTGGCACTACATCTGAAGAGGAAGCATTAGACGATTTCTCTACTGACGCAACATTTTTTACCGGACAATCCGGAGATGAAGAATATACGGGTGAGGCGAAACCAGTGGTGGCAGGAGAGACAAGAGGCTTTGAAACAGCCAGCGTTATGAGGAACAAAAGAGGGTCTCATGGAGCGGTTTTACTCCAAGATGGTCGAGTATTTGTTGTTGGTGGGCAAGGTTCAGGCAGCCAGCGAGGCATTATTTATACTTCTGCTGAAGTGTTTGATCCCGTTAGTGGCGTATGGGAAACGGCAGGTGATATGAAAGATCATCGTCACGATCTGTGTGTAGCATTATTGCCAGACGGAAGAGTGTTGGTCGCGGGAGGCAGGGGTAATTTAAATATGGCTATTCCCACTTCTGAAATATACGACGCTGATGCGGAGACTTGGGTATCTACTGGGGAGTTAGTTACCGAACGTGATTATATGCCTTGCACCTCTTTGAATGATGGCAGGGTATTAATTACTGGAGGAGAGGGAAGAGATTATCAAGATCTAAGTTCGGCTGAGGTTTATGATCCTGAAAAAGGTGAATGGGAAGCCGTGCCTGACATGTCGGTTACGCGAGCAAGGCATACTGCAACATTACTAGATGATGGCAGAGTATTGATTACTGGTGGCGGAAAATTAGATCCACCATATGAAAAAAGCGCTGAGATATTTGACCCGAATACGAACACTTGGACTGTAGTGGCTGAAATGTCCACTGGTAGAGCTGATCATCAAGCGGTTTTGCTTGATGATGGAAGAGTGTTAGCTGTAGGCGGTCGGGGTAAAAAATTAACTAGTGAAATTTATGATCCCGAGACAAATATATGGGAGAAAACTGGGAATACAGTACAACCTCACGCTGAAGGGGCAATAATTCGATTGAGTACAGGGAAAATACTGCTTACTGGTGGTATTGGATATGGACTACGTGCTGCAGCATTATATGACACATCTACTGGTGTATGGGAGGAACTGGAGGAGATGAACAATGATAGATACAGGCATGAGATGATTCGTCTTGAGAGTGATTTAATATTAATTATTGGCGGCCAAGGCAGGGAAGGGGTTACAGCTCAAGTCGAGAGTTTTACTCCTTAAAGGTAGGCGCTAATTAAGAGTTCGGATTGAATTGAAGTTCAAAAGATGATGGCGCGCTTGGAGAGATTTGAACTCTCGACCTCAGCCTCCGCAGGGCTGCGCTCTATCCACTGAGCTACAAGCGCATGATTTCCAACTTGTTGTATGTATTATACTGAGTTGGCCTCGCTGAACAAATTAAACTTAAATTCTTATTATCAGTTTTGGTGCCGAAGGAGGGATTTGAACCCACACGCCCTTGCGGGCACTGCGACCTGAACGCAGCGCGTCTGCCGTTCCGCCACTTCGGCAATGACCTTTTAAATGATTTTAAGTTAAAATGGTGGGCGATGAGGGACTCGAACCCCCGACCCCCTCGGTGTAAACGAGGTGCTCTAGCCAACTGAGCTAATCGCCCTAGATCGAAATGTAAGTATATCTTAAAAATTTAAGGCTATAAACTCCGTTGGAACGGCAGTACCATTAAAAAGGATGGCAATATTTTTTCTAGGATAAAGATGAACAGGCAATGACTACAAAAATAATAAGTTATTTGAGCGTATTGCTGACAGCATTATTTGCCTTGGTTTTCATTAGTTGTGAATCTACTGAGAATAGGCTTATTGATAGAGGAATTGAACATTTAGCTCTTAAAGAGTACAAGTTGGCAATTGATGATTTCACCGATGTATTAAAAGAAAACCCCAACTTTAATGATGCCTATTTCCTTCGAGCTTATGCATATTACGAGTCTGCAATCGATTTAACAGAAATTGATCTAGCCAGAAAAGATTTCAGTTCGTACATTGATAATAACCAAGAGCCTGGGCTGAAAGAAATAAAAGATTTAAATATTGGGATCTCTCTTGATAGGGCTTATATTGGCAGGGCCATTACTTACCATCAGATTTGTGAAGCGCTCAGCGATATTAAAAGCTGTCAGTTGGCAGTAGATGATTTGGTTTCTGCATCTCGGATATCCCCTAATAGCTGGCAAGTCTATCAAACACTCGGAATTGTTTATGAAACATATTCACGCAAATCGGGATCAGTGGATAGAGATAAGTGGAGTGAAAGGTCAGCTCAAGCTTACAACAAAGCCCGCGACCTGAGATAGTTTTACACTCAGTAACATAAATGCGTTATTGGAATCTGAAATTTAGGATTAAATGCAAACATTTAATTCAATTTGACTGCAGGGTTAAAATTGCATCAACGAGATCTATAAGCAGGAAAATCGACTAACTTTTAACTTATGTCTAATCAAGATAAACCGCCATTTGTAGTAATAGACACTGAAATCTTATTGTGCTGGGAAGCTGATTCTTTGAAACATTGGGAGAATTATGAAGCTTCTAAAAGTTCGAAGTATGCATCAAATATTGCCCCAGATAAATGGTCAATGAAAGAGCGTGTGGAACTCATTGGAGCTGTCAGTCAAAAGATTCAGACTGGCTATTCTCATGATAATAGACTTGAAAACAGGAATTTCTTTTTGAACCCCAGTGAAAACACCTGGGCCAAGATTTATCCAAAATGGTTTGAATTAAAAGATTATGAAAAGCAGAGCCTGTCAAGAATGGTAGATGATCGAATATCTGCGTTAGTAAATAAAGGATTTATTGAGCACCAACCAAGGGAGCGTCGAGTTCAGGTAAGAGGGCAGTATCGAATGAATTTAATAACAATAAACCCTTATGAATGGAAGATGCTTAGGGGTGTCAGTTACTTGCCGCCACAAAAGAATCTTCAGCTTGAGATATTGAAGCCTAGAAATTGAGATTAATTTGGACTTACCGCAGAGAGTTTTACTGGATATTAAGAGACAAAGCACGAATAAATAATTAACCAATCTAGTTTAAATATAAAACATATATATTTGTTTTAACTTAAGAATCTAAATATCTTCGAGCAAAAACAGTATAAATAAGGTACATGTCTAAGACAAGTATTAATAAAAACCTATAAAGCCACAATGATCATTTTAAATACACAGAAACGTATTGCAGCTTTTTGTGTCCTGGGATTAGTGCTAATTTTAATAAATTGCAGTACTACAGCTGAAACTTTGCAAGAATCAAAGATACACGATATGGAATTTGTGCTTGTGGCGGGAAAAACTCCCACGCCAACTCCCACGCCAATACCAGAACTGAACACATCTACTGCAGAAGGGCTTGGAATAATCCTAGAAGACTCATGGAAATTGTCAGGAGATTTGGGGTTAGGGAGATGGGGTCATACGGCTACAATTTTGGATAATGGATCAGTATTAGTTGTGGGGGGAAGTAAGAGGTTAAGTTATCGCGCATCAGCGGAAAACCAAGCTAAGCTTATGCCTTTTGGTCATGATGAGTGGTTTCCAGCTGGCACTCCTAATTGGGAGAGAACTTATCACACAGCAACTTTATTACCAGACGGCCGAGTATTAGTGGTTGGCGGGTCTGGGCGAGCCACGTGGCAAGATGATGGTGAAAGTAAAGTTTTTAGTGGGATTAAAGATTTGTTTTCCTCTGAAATATATGAGCCCAATACTAATGAATGGATTGAAACTTCGGAAATGAGTTACAAAAGAAGTAGGGCGCAAGCAATAACTTTAGAAGGCGGGGATGTACTTATTATCGGGGGACGCTCTGGTGTAGACATTGCGGATACAACTGAAATTTATAGAGTTAAGACTGGAATTTGGGAAGAGTCGACTCCTATGAATCATAGGAGAATGTCCCACTCTGCAATAAAATTAAAAGATGGCCGAGTGTTAGTAACTGGAGGCTTGGAATCAGTAGTTCCTGGTGAAACACTGGCCACTGCAGAAATATATGACCCTAATACTAAGACATGGATCGTCGCTAACAAGATGCACTATGCTAGATTAGGACATCAATCCACACTTTTATCGGACGGCAGGGTGATAATTACTGGAGGTGCTACTGCGCTCGAGCCTGAATCCAAAGACCAGTATCCAGGAATATCAGCTGAGATATATGATCCTGATTCTGATCAATGGACAGAAGTTAGCAATATGGACTTTCCGAGACAAGATCATGTGGCATTATTGATTTCTGAAGTTATAGGAGGTTTTTCCCATAAAGATAAAGTTATTCTGTTTGGGGGAGCCAATCAACTTGGCTCAGGGATAACAGTGGTTGAAGAATATGATGTGACAGACAACGAATGGTCAAGAATCACTCGATTGCCTGAGGGAAGGACTTTATTAACGGCAACACTTATGGAAGATTGCTCTGTTCTTATTGTTGGGGGAGGTGATGTTTCTCGCACAGGGGACAATTTTCCGGAATACACTTTAAGGTTTACAACTGATTGTTAAATAAAAACATATCCTAAACATTTGCAACAAAGTATTAACTAACCTCAAAAACAACATAAATTCAGATTAAGTCTGGTAAAATCGATCCGTTACTAAACAATAACTAAAGGTAGAAATATATGGGATTTTTTGGAAACATATCGCGAACTCTGACGATGATGAAAGCATCAGCGAATGTGCTAAAAAAAGACAAGGAATTAGTTTTATTTCCTTTATTGGCTGCAGCGTGCATAGCAATATTTTTAGCACTTATGTGGTCTTTTGGCGCAATTGGCTTAGATAACACTGAAGAAGAAGGACAGCCAATAGCAGTGTATGTTGTTATTGTTTTTGTTTCTAATTTCATAATCGTGTTTTTCAATTCAGCTTTGGTCTCTGCTGCTTTGGAAAGATTACGTGGTGGTGACCCAAATGTTTACTCCGGTTTTTCACACGCAGTAAAGCATATTCATCACATTTTGATATGGTCGATAATTGTAACTATTGTGGCGATTTTAATAGCCGCTATAAAGGGGAATAGAAGAGGCATAGTTGGTCAAATCCTTGGAAGTTTGCTACAGGCAGGTTGGACTATGATGACCTTCTTCGTAGTTCCAATTATTGTTTCTGAAAACTTAAGCCCTTTTGCGGCAATAAAGAAGTCAACCAGTTTGTTTAAAAGTACTTGGGGTAACCAAATAACAGCTAATTTTGGATTTGGGATTTTTCAAATCTTAGCCTTAATTGTCAGTGCTGCCATTGGTTGGTTTTTCGGTTTGGTTGATCAGACTTTTGGCCTAGTAATCGGAGTATTACTCGCGGCCGCGTCTGTAACAATAATTTACACTCTAGAAGGGATTTACAAAGCTGCTTTATACGAGTTTGCTTCAGGTGAGAAACCGATAGAGTTTCAGGAAAGCCAACTGAAAACAGCATATAGTGTTTATAGAGCTTAAATATTATTTTGGTGGCTACGACAGGGCTCGAACCTGTGACCTAGCGCTTATGAAGCGCCCGCTCTGCCTCTGAGCTACGTAGCCGAATAAGTTACACTAAAAATATTATTACAGTCAGTCTAACTGAGTCAAAGCGAAAATGAGTCCTATAGTTAGTTGGTTTTTACTCTAAACGCTTGTAAGTGTGTAATACCCAGACATATACTTTCGGAGACGGATCTTGATCATCTTATATATAGGATAGTTTTTATGAATACGTTGTCTGACATAGAACATGTTCGTTTAAAAGCTTTAAATAATTTATGGATCCATAATCGAGATTGGACTGAAATGGCTGAATCTGGTGGTCCTCATGTTATTACTTCTGGAAAGGGTGTGAGGGTTACTGATAGCCAGGGAAATAACTGGATAGATGTCAATGCCGGTTACAGTTGTGTAAATATTGGTTATGGAAGACCTGAAATTGCTCAAGCTGTATACGATCAAATCAATAAAACTCCCTTTTGCCCAATTGGTACTACCACAGAGGCAGTAATCAAATTAGCTGAGAAACTTGCTGAATTAGCACCAGGTGATCTTAATCGCGTTTTTTTTTCCACAGGTGGGTCTGAGGCCAATGAAACGGCATTAAAGATTGCAAAGGCATATCATAATCATCGCGGAGAGACAGGACGTTATAGAGTCATAAGCAGAAAAGGCTCGTATCATGGAATGACAGGTGGGGTTCTTTGGACCGGTGATGGCCCGGCAGTTCAAAAGGCTGATTATGGTCCTGCTTACCCCGGCATGCTTCATGTGCCTCAACCAAATCCATATAGATGTGAGTTCGGCGGAGAAACTGAATCTGAGTGTGCCATACTTTGTGCTCAGGCTATTGAGGATACGATTTTGTTTTACGGACCTGAAACAATATCAGCGTTTATCGGAGAGCCAATTGCTATCCCTCAAGGAGCTCCGGTGCCTTCTAGAGAATATTGGTCTATGGTGCGGGAAATATGTGATCGATATGGCGTAATAATGATTGCTGATGAAGTCGTATGCGGTTTTGGTAGAACAGGGAAAATGTTTGCCATGGAACACTTTGATGTAGCCCCAGATATTATGACAGTAGCTAAAGGAATTATTAGCGCATATTTACCTATGGCAGGAACGATTGTGAGCGATCGTATTGCTGATAGTTTTTCAGGTGGAGATTCTTCACTGAAACATGTCTTAACCAATAGTGGACATCCAGTATCGGCTGCTGCAGCGCTTAAAAACATATCGATAATTGAAGAAGAAAATATGGTTGATAATGCCAAAGAAGTCGGTGAGTATTTCAAAGATCAGCTTGAAAATATGATTCAGGATCACCCTTATGTTGGCGATGTTAGAGGTATTGGTTTGTTTTTGGCTATGGAACTTGTAAGCGACAGACAAACCAAAGCTGGATTTGATCCGGATGTTCAAATCGGCGTTAGGTTGACTGAGAAGTTCAAATCCAAAGGATTAATTTTTAGAGCTCGGGAAAACATACTACATTTTGGCCCTCCATTATGTATAACCCGCCAAGAGGTTGATGAAATAGTTCATGCTGTTGATCTTGGATTGTGGGAGTTTGAAGGTGAATGTGGCGTAGGGAGATTTGCGTGACAACTAAAACTGAATTACAGGGCAAAGCAAATAGGCATCTTTGGATGCAGGCTAAAGGCTGGGCTGATATGGCCGCATCTGGTGAGCCAATGATTATTGACAGCGCAAAGGGTATTTCTGTCACTGATATTGATGGTAATACATGGTTGGATGTTAATGGGGGGTATTCTTCCGTAAATATCGGATATGGTAGGACAAAAATGGCTGATGTAGTTAAGAATCAGATGCTTGAGTTGTCATATTATCCGGAGCAAACTACCACTTTCCCAAACGCATTGCTTGCTGAAAAATTAGCCGAAATTACACCGGGAGATTTGAGTCGTGTATGGCCAGTGTCCGGAGGGTCGGAGGCAAATGAGATAGCCGTCAGAATGGCTCGAGCCTACCATGTAAGGAGAGGTGATAAAGGTCGGTACAAAATAATTAGTAGATATGGAAGCTACCATGGAGCTACATCTGGGGTAGCCTGGCTTGGTAGGCCAGCTTCTTTAGGCTTACATCAGTACGAACCCGGTCCTCTAGGTATGATTTATGCTTCTCAACCCAACCCTTTCAGCTGCTCATTTGGGGCAAAATCATCTTCAGAGTGTGCTGTGTTGTGTGCTCAAGATATTGAAAATTTAATTATTCAAAACGACCCTGATACGATTGCGGCAATTATAGGTGAACCAATAACTTCTTCTCTTGGCGCGGTTGTGCCGGGACAAGAATATTGGCCCATGGTTAGAGAGATTTGTGATCGATACGGTATTTTGCTGATTGATGATGAGGTGGTATGCGGGTTTGGAAGAACTGGGCGCATGTTTGGAATGGAACACTTTGGTGTTACGCCCGATATAATGACACTCGCAAAAGGCCTAGGCAGTAGTTATGTACCAATAGGGGCAACAATAGTCACTACAAAAGTAGCAGATGCATTTGCTGGAAAAGAAAATATTTTTTATGCTGCTCTTACTGCTGGAGGACACCCTGTTTCAACTGCTTCTGCATTAGAAAACATAAACATAATAGAACAAGAAAATCTGGTGGAAGCGGCTGCAATAAAGGGGAGATATTTTATTAAAAAGTTAAATGCTCTTGCTGACAAGCATTCTCTCATAGGAGATGTTAGAGGTATTGGTCTTTTGGTAGCTATAGAGCTTGTTGGTGAATTTAAAATTGATGATGAAGATCTAAGTGATTGGTTGGTTAATACATTTAAGAATAATGGATTATTGTTAAGGACATTGGGTAGTAGGGTAATACAAATGTCGCCCCCGTTGTGTGTTGCTGAAACTGAAATCGACTTTATCGTGGATGGCCTTGACGCTACTTTAACAAAATTATCAACATATAAATCTAAGGTCTAACGCTTTTAAAAAATTATGATGTAATCCATGCATTATTTTCGTTACTTCTATTAAGGTTTTTTATTAATATGTCTATTGAATATTTGGAGAAATAATTTGCCAGCATACGCTATATTGGGCGCACAATGGGGAGATGAAGGTAAGGGGAAAATTGTCGACTTTTTGTCAGAAAAGGCGGATGTAGTCGCACGTTTTGCTGGTGGGAACAATGCAGGGCATACTGTAATAAATGATCAAGGTCATTTTAGCCTGCATCAAGTACCTTCAGGGATATTCTGGCCTCAAACACTAAGTGTTATGGGTAGCGGTGTAGTTGTTGATCCTCCAAGCCTATTGGAGGAAATAAGTTCTTTAAAATCTAGAGGTATTGATGTTGAAGGAAGATTGTTGATTAGTGAAAGGGCACATTTAATAATGCCTTATCATATTGAATTGGATCAACTTTCTGAATCAGCCAAGGGCGACAATGCAATAGGAACAACTGGTAGAGGGATTGGGCCAGCTTATGCAGATAAAGCCTCTAGGAACGGTTTACGGGTCTCTGAGTTGTTAGATCTGGATGCCCTTAAACCTCGTCTCAAAGAAACCCTTGATAATGCCAACGCCTTTATCACCAAAGTTTATGGTGGCGAGGCAATGGAGTTGGAAGCTGTATTTAATAAATGTGCAGAATGGTCTCTCTCACTTTCTCCTTATATTGGTGCTGCTGAGGAGATACTGCATGAGAGATTGAGTGATAATCAGATAGTTGTGCTTGAAGGAGCGCAAGGAGCTTTACTTGATCTTGATCACGGAACCTATCCTTTTGTAACTTCCTCCAACCCAACAATTGGAGGTGCAAGTGTTGGGTTAGGTTTGCACCCCACTCAAATCGCAGGTGTGATAGGAGTATTTAAAGCTTATTGCACGCGAGTCGGAGGCGGTCCATTCCCAACTGAGTTAACTGGTGATACTGGAGACCGTATACGAGATTTAGCACAGGAATTCGGAACTACTACTGGTAGGCCACGAAGGGTAGGTTGGTTTGATGCGATAATGGCTAATTATAGTAGCAAAATTAATGGATACTCTTCAGTTGTTTTGACTAGGCTAGATGTTTTAGATGGTTTTGATTCTATAAAAATTTGCGTTGGTTATGAGTTTGAAGGTAAGAGGATCAACAGGCTGCCAGGTGGCCAAGGATTTTTACAGCATTGCAAGCCAATTTATGAAGAATATTCTGGGTGGGATAAACCGACTGCAGGCGCTACTAGCTTTAGAGAACTACCCAAACAGGCAGTCGACTACGTCATGAGACTTGAAAACCTTATTGGGTGTCCAATCGATGTAATATCTACAGGCCCAAAAAGACAAGAGGCCATTACAAGAAGATCGATACTATAAAAATTATCGTTTTATAAGGTCTATTTAAATCGAGGTGCTAGATCGATGCTGTGTTTTGAAACAATTTCATCTACCTTGCTTGCGGACACATCATCAAGTTTGATTAATGGCAATCTCGGTTCACCCACTTTATAGCCTAGTTGTCTAACAGCATATTTCACAGGAATTGGATTAGATACGATAAATAGAATCTTGTTGATATCAAGAAGGTTTTTGTCGAGCTTGGATGCAGATTCCCGATCTCCACTTAATACTAGACTGATCATTTTTTTAATTTGATTAGCTATCAAATGTCCAGAAACAGATACGACTCCGAATCCACCTAACGAAATTATTTCGAATGTCTCATCATCATTTCCACTCCAAACCTTAAAATCAGGATCAGTATTTTTTATGATATTACTGATTTGCTCCATATTACTGCTAGCTTCTTTTACTCCGATAATATTGCTTACATTACTAAGTTCAATCGTAGTTTCTGCGTCAATGTTTACAGCTGTTCTGCCAGGTACATTGTAGAGAATACAAGGTATAGACACTTGGTCTGCTATCGATTTGAAATGTAAGGATAACCCACGTTGAGGAGGTTTATTATAAGATGGCGCAACAAGAAGAACAGCATCAGCTCCAGCCTTTTCAGCGGTGATACTGTTCTCTATACTCTCAGCAGTATTGTTGGTTCCGGTGCCAGCAATTATTGAAGCTCTGTCGCCGACAGATTCTTTAATGCTTGAATACAGACTTAGTCGTTCTTTTTCTGTGAGGGTAGGCGATTCTCCAGTAGTTCCTGTGATTACCAATCCATCATTGCCTGCATTAACTAAGGCATCAGCTAATATGGCAGCCTCATCATAATCAACCTGCCCATTTTCATTAAATGGAGTAATCATTGCTGTGATTACTCTGCCAACTTCATTCATCTATTTATTCCTCTGTTTTCGGATTAAACGTTTTTCAATCATTGATTCAGCAATTTGGATTGCATTCAAGGCAGCACCTTTTCGCAAGTTATCACAGGATAACCATAAAACTAAACCATTAGGTAAGGAAACATCTTTTCTTAATCGCCCAACCATAACATCATCTTTATACTCGCTGTTAATCGGCATAGGGTAATGATTATTTTTGGGGTCATCTAGTAATATGATTCCTGGCGAGTTAGCCAGAGCTGAATAAGCTTTTTCTAGTTCGATATTCTGATCAAATTCAATATGAACTGCTTCTGAATGACCAATTTTAACAGGGACTCTAACGCAAGTAGCCGATATTTTGAGGTCAGGTTGATGAAGTATCTTTTTGGTTTCATTAACCATCTTCATTTCCTCGTTTGTGTATCCCGATTTCGTGAATTTATCGATTTGAGGTATCACATTAAATGCTATTCTATGAGGATGTATAGATGTTTGAATTTCAGAATTTTCATACATGGCATGATTCTGAGAATCCAGCTCAACAACAGCTCCTGCACCAGCTCCTGAAACGGATTGGAATGTGTCTACGATTACGCGGTTGATTTTAGCTAATTTCCCCAATTCATGTAAAACCATTGTTAGTGGGGTTGTTGAACAGTTAGGTATTGAGATAATACCTTTATGTTCAGCTAGATCTTGCGAATTTACTTCAGGGACTACGAGTGGCACAGTTTCATCCATCCTAAAAGCAGAGCTGTCATCAATTGCTATTGATCCTAATTTGGCTGCCTTTGGAGCAATGTCCAAGCTTACTTCACTACTAGCAGAAATAAATACGAAATCAGAATCAATTAATAATTCATCTGTTATTGGCTCAACTATAAGGTCTTTTCTACCAAATGTAATTTTTTTGCCTAAAGACTTTTGTGAAGCACAAACCCGCAATTTATTTAAAGGGAAATTTCGTTCTTCCAATATAGAAAGAAATATTTTTCCGACTGCTCCGGTAGCCCCGATTACTGCTAAATTAAAACGATCCATAATTCGATTCTATTACTCAAATATCCAGGATTTGTTCTAAGCCAACGGTCAACCCAGGCCTGTTCACAGCTGCATGAATTGCACTGACTACGCCTGGCATAAAACCAGAACGATCAATAGAGTCGTGACGTATAGTTAAAGTCTCACCAGGACCGGCAAACACAAGTTCATGGTGAGCAACTCTTCCGGGAAGCCTTACACTGTGGATATTGACACCACTATATTGGCCTCCTCTTGTATGAGCAATCGTTTCATTTTCTGTAGGGGCATAATTCATGCTCACACCTTTTCCTTCACTAATAGCTTTTGCTATAGCGATTGCTGTGCCTGACGGAGCATCTATTTTCTTTTCATGATGGGTTTCTGTTAGGTCCGCGTAATCATAATATTTAGAAATTAATCTGGCAATATGCGACATTAATACGCCACCAAGAGCAAAGTTTGGAACAATCACAATTCCGACATTATGTTTTTTAGATAGATACTCAGCTTCCATATAAGTTGATTCCGGAATTCCAGATGAACCAACTACAATATTGACGCCTTTAGGAGCCAGTTTACTAATGGCTTTCTGAGCACCTTCCGAGTTAGTGACATCAACTAAAACATCAGTCGTGCCTGGTACATCATCAATCTCTGTGGATATCGGAATAGAGCTACCATTAGGTAAATCCAACGACTCACCTTTTGCCATTTTATCGATGGCGGCTAGTGGGTTTAAGTTAGCTTCCTGGCATAGAGTTGCAAGGATTTCACAGCCCATCCTTCCTAATGCACCCTGTAGAACTACATTTATCAATTTTTCGTTTGACATTTTCACTCTCTCCATAGAGGTGCAGATTAATCGTGCCTTCGGCGACTTTGCCCTCTATTACCACCTCGAGGGTTCCTACCACGAGACCGGTTATATCCTTGGTCTCTTCGATCTCGACTCCGGTCTGGTTCTGAAAATCCTTCATCATTACCATCACGATTTTCTTGCGATTGACCTTCGGATGAATTATCTTCATCGGTGAGCAGGGCTTTCCGTGACAGACTTATCCTACCGCCTGGATCAACGGCTTTGACGATTACAGTGATTTCATCACCGAGCGATACTACATCCTCTACGGAAGGTACTCTGTAATTAGCAAGTTCGCTTATATGAACCATGCCATCTTTACCAGGTAATATTTCAACGAAGGCTCCGAAGTCTAGGATTTTTACCACTTTACCAGTATATATTTGTCCAACCTCAGCGTCTTTAGTTAAATCTTCGATCATTTGAACCGCTTTTGCTGATGCTTCTCCATCTACTGCGCCTATCAGTATTTCTCCGTTATCTTGAATATCTACTGTCGCTCCAGTCTCTTCCTGAATACCTCTTATAGTCTTTCCACCGGAACCAATGACAGCTCCTATTTTATCAACTGGGATAGTTATCTTAAGAATTCTTGGAGCGTAATCACTTACCTCTGCTCGAGGTTCCGCAATTGCGCTTTCCATCACTTCTAGTATTTGCATACGAGCGTCCTTTGCTTGATCTAAAGCAGATCGAACAACTTCAAAACTAATGCCCTTAACTTTCATATCCAGTTGTATCGCAGTCACTCCACGCTTAGTTCCTGCAACTTTGAAATCCATATCTCCAATATGGTCCTCTTTACCTTGAATATCAGTAAGGGTTAACCATTTTTCTGTGTCATCTGTTATCAATCCTATTGATATTCCAGCGACAGGTGATTCAATAGCCACTCCTGCATCCATTAATGCTAATGAGCTCGCGCATACAGTTGCCATAGATGTACTTCCGTTACTAGCCATAATTTCAGCCACCACTCTGATTGTATAAGGACAGTCTTCCTCTCCTGGTAATACTGCTGTTAGCGCACGTTCAGCTAGAGCACCATGTCCAATTTCACGTCGTTTAGGTGAACCGACTCTTCCAACTTCTCCAACCGAATAAGGTGGAAAATTGTAGTGTAAAAGGAACCGTTTTGTGCTGTCTGGGTTGATATTGTCAATTTTTTGAACATCTCCGAGTGATCCTAGGGTTACAACTCCCAGGGCCTGTGTTTCTCCGCGTTCAAACAGTCCAGTTCCATGCGTTCTTGGCACGAGTCCAACTTCGGCTGACAGTGGTCGTAGATCTAGTGGTCCTCTTCCATCAGGCCTCACTCCCTCCATCATTTTTGATCTATATATTTCATCTGACAGGTTTTCGATTACATTGGCGATTTCGTTAGATTCAAATTTATCTACTAACTGTTCTAAAGCCTCAATTTTGAGCGACTCAATTTGAGAAGTATCTTTTTCCGGTGAGATGGAATGTTCTACTGCTTTTTGTAGCCTATCACCAACAATAGCGGATACTTCGTCTCCTATTCCTTCCGTTGGCTGAGGCGGAATAAATTCTGTTTTTTCTTTTCCTATCTCAGCTGCAATTTTTTCTTGAAATTCAACAATTTTTATGTTTTCCTCTTGAGCTTTAACAATGGCATCATAAACCAAATCCTCGTCTAGTTGATTTGCCCCAGATTCCATCATCATTACGCCATCGCGAGTACCTGCAACTATTAAGTCCAAACTACTTTCAGATATCTGCTCGAAGGTAGGATTAATTACAAAATCTCCATCAATATAACCCATTCTGGTGGCTCCCAGAGGTCCTTCAAACGGTATATCCGATATCGTTAATGCTAGAGATGCCCCATTGATTGAGAGAATATCCAATGGGTTCTCGAGATCTGCTGATAATGGGGTCGTTATTATTTGCACTTCATTACGAAAACCCTTTGGGAACAATGGCCTAAGTGGCCTGTCTGTGAGACGGCAAATTAGTATTGCGTCCGTGCTAGGTCTTCCCTCTCTTTTGAAGAAGCTTCCGGGTATTTTTCCGCGTGCATACATTCTTTCTTCGAAATCTATTGTTAAAGGGAAGAAATCGATACCTGGTCTAGCTGCTGAAGTAGTCGCTGTGACTAGTATTATCGAATCTCCGTATCTTAGTGTGGCTGATCCATTTGCTTTTTTTGCTAATTTTCCTGTTTCCACCGATAAAGTTTTATTTGCGATGGTTAATTCATATTGTGATGACATTTAATTTTATTTCCTCTTTCTGTTTCTCTTACTGCGGTAATTAATATAGTTTCTGTTTTTCTTCGTGTGGTGAGATAGCGAAATTGTATTTCTAAGAGTGGAATCGGCTTCTTAGAATCATTGAATGAAGTAGTTTTTTCAGTTAGTTGACTACTTTCTGAGGCCTAGTTTCTCAATCAAGGAGCGATATCTATTAACATCTTTGCCGTTTAGATATCGTAGCAATCTCCTACGCTGGCCAACTAGTTTGAGTAGGCCGCGTCGCGTAGACTCATCATGGTTATGGATTCTGAGATGCTTTGTTAGGTGATCTATCCTCTGAGAGAGGCTCGCTACCTGAACTTCTGTAGATCCAGTGTCATTTTCGTGTATTTGTAATTCTTTAAGTGTTTCTTGCATAAGTTTTGGGGTGTGAAGTGTTTTTGTGTACTACTGAAGTATCAGCTAGTAAAGTTGACTTTTAGATACTTTCTTCACATTCAAGTTAACCCATTTGGACACCTGTCTTTGGTTAACTGCCTTAAGTCTAGCATAATAAATATTCCTTAGGCAATCAAAATTCGTAGCCGTTGCACGCGGATATGTAGCCCTTAACACAGGCAATAAACTGAGCCTCTATGCTATACTTCTTTGACGAGTAAGATTGGTCTCGCAAGGCTGTCATGTGTTTTTACAAACGGCAAAATCCTCGTACTTTGCATAAAAGGGATCATCTAAATAAGAAAAAGGCTACTTAAATAATGGTGGAAGAATTAGATCGAGAAGAGACGACTGTTACAGAAAAAGAGGAAGCAAAACAAAGCGAAAAACACGAACTATCAATGAAATCTTTGCTAGAAGCAGGTGTTCATTTTGGACATCAAAAGCGAAGGTGGAATCCTCAGATGCGCCGCTATATATTTTCTGCTAGAAATGGGATCCATATAATGGACCTGTCTCAAACTTTACCACTCCTACAGCAAGCGAAAGAATTCATTTCAGGTGTTTCTGCAGAGGGCAAAAAGGTCATATTTGTTGGTACTAAACGCCAAGCCAGTGAAGTAATTACTGAAGAAGCACAGAGAAGTGGTTCATTTTATGTTTCTACTAGATGGCTGGGTGGAACCCTTACAAATTTCAAGACCATACAATCTAGAATGGACCATCTAGTTAAGCTGGAGACATCTAGGGATGCCGGTGAATTTAAGAATTTAACAAAAAAAGAAGCTCAAAAAAAAGAAGATTCAATTAAACGTTTGAATCGTTACCTTGGTGGTATCAAGGAAATGACCGAGATGCCAGGAGCTTTGTTTATAGTAGACATAGGTAAAGAAAAGTTAGCTGTCGCTGAGGCAAAAAGAGTCGGTGTTCCCATTGTAGCCTTGGTTGACTCAGATTGCGATCCTACTTTGATTGATCAAGTTGTGCCAGGAAATGATGATGCTATTAGGTCTATTCGCCTTGTTGCGAGCCAGATAGCTGATTCTGTAATCGAGGGTCAACATCGGAGAGAATCAATGCAGGCTGAGATGGCTGAGGAAGCAGAAAACAATAAACCTCCAGCAACTGTATCTGTAACTGAGTCGAAGGAAGAAGTTACCACTGAAGCAACTGAAAAAGTTGTCGAAAAAGAAGATGTGGCTCCCGAGGAACAAAAATCGTAAATGAGCTTCATGTAGATTTGATTACATTTTAAAAAAACGGGGGATCGAGTGGAAATAAGTCTAGACAAAATAAAAGCGGTTCGAGAGCAGGCAGGCGCCGGTGTAATGGACGCCAAAAAAGCCTTGGAAGAATCCGGCGGTGATATCGATAAAGCACTGGATTCTTTGCGAGATAAAGGCATGGCAGCTGCGATTAAGAAAGGCGGTCGTAAAACGGAGGAAGGTTTAATTGAAACCTATGTGCATGGTGGCGGAAGGGTAGGTGTAATGCTAGAGGTTAACTGTGAAACCGATTTCGTGGCGCGTACAGATGACTTTAAGGATCTTTGCCATAACCTAGCTATGCAGATTGCAGCCATGTCGCCAGTTTATATAAATGTCGACGAGATTCCAGAAGATGAGAAAAGAAGCCCAGAAGAAGTTGCTTTAACTTCTCAAGCATACATCCGTGATCCAGGTATATCTGTTTCTGATCTTATCCTTGAAGTTGCGGGCAAATTGGGTGAAAACGTGAAAATAAAACGGTTTTCCCGATTCGCATTAGGAGAATAAAGGTTCATGGCCGCAAGTAAAGCCAACCTAAAACGTATTTTACTTAAATTAAGCGGTGAATCATTTAAAGGTAATAGAGGTTATGGTATTGATCCAAACGCAGTGGATTCCATAGCTGCCCAAATTAAAGTAATGCGTGATTATGATGTTGAGGTCGGCGTAGTGGTAGGTGGAGGCAACATATGGCGTGGATCTGCAGCTGAAACTGAAGGAATGGATAGGGTTGCAGCTGATTACGCAGGTATGTTGGCAACAGTTATAAATGGGTTGTCATTACAAGATCGTCTGGAGCGAATCCATGGAGTTGATACTAGAACTCAGACAGGTATTAACGTTCAAGAAGTAGCAGAACCCTATATTCGAAGGCGCGCGGTTAGGCATTTAGAAAAGGGTAGAGTAGTTATATTCGCTGCGGGTATCGGTAATCCTTACATGACAACTGATACAGCGGCTGCTTTAAGAGCAGTTGAGATTGAAGCAGATGTTTTGCTTATGGCTAAATATTCCGTTGATGGTATATATAATACTGATCCAAATATTGACTCTAAATCAACAAAATACGAATTCATTTCTTATCAAGATGCTATAGAAAAAAGACTAGGTGTAATGGATACTACAGCGTTGTCTATATGTATGGAAAACGATCTGCCAATAAGAGTTTTCGATATCAATAATCCGGAGAATTTAGTTCGCATAATAAAGGGAGAGTCTATTGGGTCGTTAGTCTCGGAATCGGATTAACTGCTTAATGTGATCAATGAATAATTTAATCGAATAAATTTTTAAGTCTTGGGAGAGTGATATGGCCATTGATAGTATTTTAGATGAATGCAGAGATCGAATGAGTAAGTCCTTGGATGCCTTAAAAAGAGAGTTGACCGTTGTCAGGACGGGTCGTGCTAATCCAGCCTTGATAGAAGCGATAAATGTTAATTATTATGATGTTGAAACCCCATTAAACCAACTAGCTACCATAACAGTACCCGAAGCAAGGGTCCTGCAAATCCAAGTCTGGGATCCTACCGTTGTAAAAGATGTAGAGAAAGCTATTATGTCCTCTGATTTAGGTTTGACTCCAAATAATGATGGTGAATTAATCAGAATTGTATTGCCTGCACTGTCTCAGGAAAGACGCCTAGAATTAGTGAAAACGGTAGGTAAAAAGACAGAAGAAGGACACATAGCCGTCCGTAATATCAGACGCAATGCTGTTGATGCTTTAAGGCAGTCGGTTAATGATGGTGAGATAGGTAAAGATGATAGTTTTAGAGCTCAAAATGATATACAGATAATTACTGACGAATATGTTGCTAAAATGAACGATTGTAAATCGGCAAAAGAATCGGAAGTTTTAGAAGTTTAATGGGGGCAATTTATTGTAGCTCAAAGATACTCATGTTATATGAGGAGCACATTCATTGAGTAATTTAAAACATGTAGCCATAATTATGGATGGCAATGGCAGGTGGGCTCAAAATAAGGGCTTAAGTCGTGCTGAAGGACATATAGCTGGCACACAGAATATTCGCAGAGTGGTCCGTCAGCTCATCGTTGAAAACGTGCAATATGTAAGCCTGTACGCATTCTCAACTGAAAATTGGGATAGACCTGTGGATGAAGTTGATAGTTTACTGCGGATTCTGTCTGATTCTATTGCAAATGAAACAGCGGAAATGCATGAAGAAGGCGTCCGAATAAGGCATTTAGGTAGAATTGACAGACTTCCAAACAGATTGCAAAAAGCTATCGAGAATAGCGTCAATTTAACAAGGAAGAATACGGTCATCAATTTAAATGTTGCTTTCGATTATGGCGGAAGGGACGAGATAGTTCAGGCTGTTCGACGCCTTGTAGAATCTGAGGTCAAGCCTGACCAAATCACGGAAGAAACTTTGACAGAGCACCTTTATACTGGAGGGATGCCTGATCCGGATTTGATAATACGAACTGCAGGTGAAATGAGGATAAGTAACTTCATGATTTGGCAGGCCAGCTATAGCGAATATTATTCCAGTCCAGCTTGTTGGCCTGATTTTGATGAAATTGAATTGAAAAACGCGCTTGCTGAGTATAGTCGTAGGAAACGGAAATTTGGTGCTCTGAACAAGGCTGTAACATAGCAAAACCCACTTTATTTCTATTGGCCATTGATTTAATAAAAAGTTGAATTAAAAGGCAGGTTTGGTATTGAAAGAATTATGGAGACTTCTGATAAGTCCTCAAGAAAAAAGTTCTAAGGTCCGAAATTTTTTTATAAGGACTGTGGTTACCGCTTTTCTTATCCCAATAACCTTTGTTGTTATTTGGGCTGGAGGCTGGTGGTTGACTGCACTAATTACTGCTTGCGCAGTTTTAGGTGGCTGGGAGTTAGCTAACTTAGTTACTACTAATAAACAAAAACCAATTCAATATATTTGCTCTATTTGGACAGGAGCTCTAGTTGTTTCAGTAAACTTATACCTTTTAGACATCGGTTTTATAATTACAATCTTACCAGTTTTAGTTTCTATACCTTTCGTTTTAATTCCCTTTGCCTTTTTGGGTAATTGGGCAATAAAAGCGAACTTAGCAAGAAAGTTATCACGCGCCTCTATCGCAATTACAAAGTATTCCGTTGTGACGTTAATTATCGGCGGATTGCTTTCTTTCGCATTATTATTGAATGATTTACAAGGTGGTAGAGACTGGATCTACTCTATAATTATTCTTGTAGCTGCAACAGACGTGGCTAGTTACATTTTTGGTTCATTGTTCGGGAAACGTAAGCTTGTTCCAAAGATCTCGCCGTCAAAAACGTGGGAAGGAGGCATAGCTGGTCTGACATTCGCAATCATTGCATCTGTCGCGCTCTATTACTTATTCGATTTGCATGCTAATTTAGGTAAGTCTGTTGGATTCGGCGTGGTTATTTATTTTTCTGCGTTATTTGGAGATTTATTGGAATCAAGTTTAAAGCGGATAGTAGGGGTAAAAGATTCTGGATCCTTAATTCCGGGTCACGGAGGCATATTGGATAGAATGGATTCTATTTTACTTAGTTTGTTTGTGGGGCACTTTTTTGTTTTATGGACGATAGATTGATCGGTGTAGCTTTACTAGGATCTACTGGATCTATTGGTACCCAGACATTGGATATTGCCAGGAGATTTCCTGATCGGATTAAAATTGTGGCCCTTTCTGCAAATAAATCTACAGAGCTTTTAAAATCTCAGATAGAAGAATTCAACCCAAAATTTTTTAATTGTTCTATTTTAAGCGCGCAATTGAAAAATGAGATGACAGGTCAAACGAAACACTGCTCCTATGAAGATATGGTTACTGACAAGGATGTTGATTTGGTCGTAACTGCCACTGTGGGAGACGTGGCCTTAATTCCAACTATACATGCTCTTAAAGCGGGTAAGAATGTGGCCTTGGCAAATAAAGAATCCATTGTCATGGCAGGCGAAATGTTAATGAAAATAGCAAGTGATAATAACTGTATGATATTTCCTGTGGATAGCGAGCCTAATGCAATTTGGCAATGCCTACGGGGTGAGGATAAGTCTGTGTCTAGACTTTTTATAACTGCGTCAGGTGGAGCAATGAGAGGCATGACTGATTCTGAGAAAATGAAAATAACACCCGAACGAGCGTTAAAACATCCCACTTGGACTATGGGTCCTAAAATTACGATAGATTCAGCAACACTAATGAATAAAGCCTTTGAGGTTATCGAGGCAAAATGGTTGTTTGCGGTTGACTGGGATCAAATTGAAGTAGTCATTCATCCGGAGAGCATGATACATTCTATGGTCGAGTTTAACGATGGATCTGTGAAGGCTCAGATAAGCCCGCCGGACATGAAGCTACCTATACAATACGCATTATTGTATCCAGATAGAGTGTTTAATGAAGATTTGGCTCGATTTAACCCTGTGCGATTAGGATCGTTAAATTTTGAGTCTGTAGATTTTAATCAATACCCATGTTTTTCAGTAGGTCTAGAATATGGAAGTAAAGTTGGCACTTCTCCAGCAGTGTTGTGTGGTGCTGATGAGATGGCAGTGGAGAGTTTTCTAAACGGTACTATAAGTTTCTATGATATTCCAACAGTCATAAAAGAAGCATTGCAAGCATCTAATAATGAGGATGCAAAAACCCCACAAGAATACTTAAATGCAGCTAACTGGGGCAGAAGTAAAGTGAAAGAAATAATCAACCATAAGTGAATGATGAATTCTAAAATCCTAAAGGACTGACATTGATAGATTTACCGAGTTGGTTACTGATATTTCCCGTGCTCGGGATATTAATATTCATTCATGAGTTAGGGCATTTTGTGACTGCTAAGTGGTTTGGGGTCACTGTAAAAGAATTTGGGTTTGGATTCCCTCCGAGGATATTCGGTATCAATTACAAGGGGACTATTTACTCGATCAATCTTATTCCTTTAGGTGGTTTCGTTAAGCTACTCGGTGAGGAAGACCCTGACGGTCCTGATAGTTTTGCAACACAGGCTAGTTGGAAACGAGTGACAATATTAGTCGCCGGACCCGTAATGAATCTCATTTTGCCAGTGTTTATATTTTCCATACTTTTTATGTTGCCTCATGACAAACTAGTACATAGTGAGGTAATGGTTAATTCAGTCGCTCCTAATTCACCTGCCCAAGAAGCCGGGTTGAAGTATGGAGACACTATATTAGCAATAAATGAGGAACAGATAGGTGTGCCGGATGATCTTGTAAAATCAATTGGCGAAAGCAAAGGTAACGCAATCAGATTGACGGTTAGGCGCAGCAATTTGATCAGCGGTTTTGATTCAACTCCTGAGTTTGCAGTTACCGAAATCATTGAATTAGTACCACGAGATGAGCCGCCTGAATTAAAAGTTGTAGCAATTGTTGTTGATCCTAAAACCGAAATATCTGTAGAAGAGGCTACTAAATATAATCCAGATTTAGAAATTGGTGATACTTTAATGCAAGGTGCTATAGGGGTAACTATTGGGATTGTAAATCCTATAATACGCAAAGAGTCAGAATCATTTTTTGCAAGTATACCCTTATCCCTGGATATGATTAAAAATATTTTTGTATCCACTAAAGACGGAGTTACTCAAGGAATTAAACAACGCAGTGACCCTGGGTTTGCAGGTCCGATTGGCATAGCACAAATAACAGGTCAAGTAGTGGATGAATTTGGGTTTGCTTCAGTATTTCAGATAGCGGGCTTACTTAGTGTGAGTCTTGGTATATTAAATCTTCTTCCAATACCTGCGTTAGATGGAGGGAGACTTTTATTCGTTCTAATTGAGGTAGCCCGTGGGGGTAAAAAGTTACCTGCTAGCTTAGAAGGTAAAACACATCTAATTGGCTTTGTACTCCTCTTAGCACTTATATTAGTAATAAGTTATAGAGATGTATTAAAAATATTGAGTGGAGACAGTATACTGAATTAACCCCTGCTCAGATAAAATGATTAAACTGTATAAATGGGATTAAAGAAGTTTTGCATATGAAAAGAAGAATTACTAAATCTATTAATGTTGGCGATGTCAAAATTGGCGGTGATGCACCAATAAGTGTTCAGTCGATGACTAAAACTGACACTCGGGATGTAAAGGCTACAGTTTCACAGATTAAAGGCTTGGAAGAAGCAGGGTGCCAAATTGTTCGGTGTGCAGTTCCGGATATGGAGGCAGCAGAAGCTTTAGCGGAAATAAAGAAACAAGTAAAAATACCGATAGTAGCTGATATTCACTTTCATCATCAATTAGCACTTAGGTCATTGGAGAGTGGGGTGGATTGCCTAAGATTAAACCCAGGTAATATCAGAGATAAAACCAAAGTTGAGGAAATTGTAAAGGCTTCAAAAGAAAGGGCTGTACCAATTAGGATAGGAGTCAATTTTGGCAGCCTTCCCCCAGTCGGTAAAATAGGTTTAACAGGTGGCATCTCTAGGCACACAGATGGAGTTAACAAACTTCCTAAATCTGGAGATGTTGGAGAGGGACAATTCACTATTGTTGATCACATGGTGGAAACTGGTTTATGGGAGATAGGTATTTTAGAGAATTTAGATTTTGATTTAATAAAAATATCTCTAAAGGCATTTGATATTGACACAACTGTAGAAGCATATCAACGGATGGCCAAGCTAGTGCCTTACCCATTACATCTAGGAATCACTGAGGCTGGAACGGCTAAAGGTGGCAGTATACGTACTTCCATTGGATTAGGCATACTTTTATTTGAAGGTATTGGAGACACGATAAGAGTTTCGTTGTCTGATGAACCTAATGAGGAAATCATAACCGGTTTAGAAATATTGAAGTCGTTGGGATTACGTAAAGAAGGAGCTACATTAGTTGCATGTCCGAGTTGTGGCCGAGCAGATGTCGATATAAGAAAGCTAGCAAACACAGTGGAGGACCTTTTAAGGAAAACAAAGACTCCAGTAAAAGTTGCCGTAATGGGTTGCGAGGTGAATGGACCAGGTGAGGCGAAAGACGCAGATGTCGGTATAGCTGCAGGAGTTGGGAGAGCGATCATTTTCCGTAAAGGTAAAAAGTCTAAGATTGTTCAAGAGGAAGACATGTTAAAAGCACTAATGGAAGAGATTAGTGAAGTTGAGAAAGAGCTTGTCAAAGCTTAGGTTTTTAAATCCTATCAACTCAACAAATATATAATTTCAGACTTGTATATCCGGTTTCAAGCCAGATAAGTTGCTAAGATTTGATGGTTAGACTTAATCACGTATCTAGACAGAAAATTAATTAAAAAGTGTGTTGTTTTGAAAATAAGTGAACTGTTAGGAAAAACGCATCGCGATAATCCTGCTGAAGTGGAATTAGATAGCCACAAGTTGATGTTGCGGTCAGCCATGATTTATCAGGTGGGCGCTGGAATTTATGGATATCTTCCCTTGGCCTGGAAGTCGCTGAGGAAGATAGAGGAAATAATTCGGCAGGAGATGGATTCTGCTGGTTCCCAAGAATTAAGATTATCAATTCTTCAGCCTAAGGAATTGTGGGATAAAACTGGTAGAACGGATGCATTTGGCGATGATCTTTTCACTTTAACTGACCGTAAAGGCAGGACTCTTGTAGTCGCGCCAACTCATGAAGAAGAACTCACAGCAATCGTAAAAGCACACGTATCCTCATATCGCGATTTACCTAAAATCCTGTATCAGATACATACTAAATTTAGGGATGAACCTAGATCTCGGGGCGGCTTGATGAGAGTCCGTGAATTCGACATGAAAGATGCTTATTCACTTGATGTTTCCAATGATGGCTTGGATTCTAGTTACAAGAAGATGGTACAGGCATATAAGGCAATCTATAAAAGATGTGGCTTAGAAGTGATCCAGGTTGAGGCTGATAGCGGAGCAATCGGAGGCAAGGATTCACATGAGTTTGTACTATTAGCGGATTCTGGGGAAGATGCAATTGTAATCTGTGAAGGTTGTGGCTATGCAGCAAACATCGAGAAAGCACGATTTAGTAGGGTGGATTATTCCACAAATGGTCAATCCGAGCTTAAAGAAGTTAACACGCCACAGATAACAACTATAAATGGATTGACATCTTTCTTAAATATTCCTACGCACAAAACTATAAAGACTTTATGTTATGTTGCTAGAGAAGAACTCATATTGGTTGTCATACGGGGAGATCTAGAGGTTAACGAAGTTAAATTAAAATCTGTTTTGAGTGCATCTGAAATAAGGTTGGCTTCCCCCAAAGATATTGAAAAACATGGTTTGAGTAAAGGCTATATATCGCCGGTTGGTATCAACGGTTTCAGGGTGATAGCCGATGAATCTTTATTGCTCGGAAACGATTTTGCCGCGGGCGGAAATAAGAATGAAGTTCATTTAATTAATGTCAATTACCCACGAGATTTTAAGGCCGATGACGTCTCAGATGTGGCTCAAGCAACTGAAGGTCAAGGTTGTATAAAGTGCAATGATGAAAAACTTAAGATAAAGAAGGGTATTGAAGTGGGACATGTGTTTAAATTAGGAGATAGTTTCAGTAAAAGTATTGGAGCTACATTTGCTGATGAATCAGGTAGCTTGAAGCCGATAATTATGGGGTGTTATGGAATTGGATTAGGCCGACTTCTTGCTGCAGCTATTGAACAACATAACGATGAAGATGGAATCAAATTCCCCGTTGCAATAGCGCCTTATCAGGTTCACTTAATTGCAATTGATGCAGGGAAACCTGAGATCTCTGAAATGGCTAAGCAAGTACAATCGGACCTTGAACAAGCCGGATTGGAAGTTTTATATGATGATAGAAATGAATCTGTGGGTGTTAAGTTTAAGGACGCTGATCTGATGGGTATGCCAATTCGTATTGTTGTTAGCTTAAGAAACCTTAAAGATAATGTCCTAGAGGTTAAAGCAAGGGATTCGGATCAACCTGAGAACGTGCCATGTGAATCATTCGTTGAAAAGGTCAAGTCGTTACTTACTGAGCGTGGTTTTTACGATCTGAAGGGCTAGTATATTTGCTGTTGGAAATGAGTTCTACCCTATGCTAGAATTCTCGCAATAATTAAAAATAGAGGAGTTCCAAATGGCACTGCCACCTAGGTTAAAGTTCGGTATATTTATGGCTCCATTTCATGCGCTGGGTGAAAATCCAAACTTATCGTATCATCGTGACTTGGAACTGATGGAATGGTTAGATCATCTTGGCTATGATGAAGCGTGGATAGGAGAACATCATAGTGCCGGCTGGGAAACTATTTCCTCTCCAGAATTATTCATCGCTGCTGCTGTTGAGAGAACAAAGACACTCAAACTGGGAAGTGGGGTCAGCAGTCTTCCATATCATCATCCTTTAATGACTGCAAATAGGTATATACAGCTGGACCATCATAGTAGAGGGAGAGTTATGCTTGGAGTAGGTCCAGGTGCTTTAACAGGAGATGCTCACATGATGGGTATTGTTCCAACTGAGCAAAGGCCAATGATGCAAGAAGCAGCTTGGTTGATTAAGCGGTTGATGACGGAGACCGAACCAATTACACATAAATCTAAATGGTTTACCTTAGAAGAAGCTCATGTTCATTTAAGGCCGTACACTCATCCACATCCACATATTGCAATAGCAGCGGTTCAGTCGCCCTCGGGCATGTTGACTGCCGGCAGGTTAGGCGCAGGTGTTTTGTCATTAAATGCGGTAGCTGATCGTGGTAAAGGCGTAGACGCTGCGAAGGTGACTCTCAAAGACTTTTGGAAGATTGCGGAAGAGGAGGCTGAAAAACATGGCAACACAATGAATCGAGAGGATTGGAGGATAGTTCTACACACTCATGTCGCTGACAGTAAAAAAGAAGCAATGAGGCAGATTAAAGAGAGAGCTTTATGGTATCAGCGCGATTACTTTGAGGATATATTAGGCACTCCTTCGCCGTATCCAAATGCATCCCGAGACCAATTAGTAGAAATGATGGTTGAAGGTGGCAATTGGGTGGTAGGAACACCTGACGATGTTGTTGAAGCCATACACAGGATAGATGAGATCTCGGGTGGTTTTGGTGGATATATGATTCAGGCGACAGAATGGGGCACAAGAGAAGAAGTACTCCGTAGCTATGAACTTATCGCTAGACACGTCATGCCTAAGTTCAAGGGTCAATTAGATAGTCTTGAATTTTCGGCGAAATGGTATGCGGATAAAAGACAATTTTTTATGGATGAACGATCCCGGTCCATGGACATTTCACAAGCGGAGTATGATAAAAAAAAATAAATGGGTCTAATGGTCAGTAAAAATTAGATAGTTTATAAGAGAGCTGGAATAATTATTTTCTGGCTCTCTTAATATTAAGGAGAAACGCATGTCAGGAAGGATGGAAAACAGGGTTGCAATTGTTACTGGTGGAGGATCTGGTATTGGTGGTGAAACCGCGGTTAGATTTGCCCAAGAAGGAGCTGCTGTTTTGATTGCAGACCTTGATCCTGATCGATCTACAAATATCATAGAAAAGATTAGAAGTTTTGGTGGCAGAGCTGAGTATAGCAAGTTAGACGTTCGTGTTCCTGATGATGCCAACAAGATGGTTTCTAAAGCAATAGAATGTTTTGGCAGCTTAGACACACTCGTTAACAATGTTGGTGGTGGCAAGGGCGATGATCTAATAAATGAACTTGATGAGGAAACATGGAATTTCAATTTTGATTTTGCTCTGAAGCCGACTTACTATTGTTGCCGTGCTGCGATGCCTAAGTTGCTTGAGAGTGCCGAGGCGAGACCTGGCGCGTCTATAGTAAATCTTTCTTCAGTTAATGGCATGACCGGAATGGGCTTGCCGGCATATGCTGCAGCCAAAGCTGGCGTAGAAATGTTTACCAAGAACATAGCTATACAATATGGTAAAAAAGGTGTTCGGTCTAATATAGTTGCACCTTACACAACCAGGACAGATTTTTGGAAACCTACGTTTGATGCAGATCCAGATTTGGCCCCTCGTCTTGCTGATATTAATCCAATGAGGCGTATTGGCAATCCTATTGACTTGGCGAATGCCATTTTATTTTTAGCATCTGATGAAGCTTCATTTATTAACGGAGCTCTCCTGCCAGTTGATGGTGGCTTTACTGCTGGCACAGATATATTTAGTCGTAGTGGCGGCGGCGATGAGGATGGAGCTGCTTTCTGGAGATCTCAGGCAGAGAGTGGTAATTTTCCAAAGTCATAACTCCTTCTTACTACGTGACTGTCTAAAGTATTTCTAGTAAACAGATCTGTTAATGTCCTCGCTACACTACTAGTTTCTATTTTTATAGTATTGAATTGTGCATATTTTCACTAAATACTCATTATCTCGCCATATAAGAGTTGCATAACTAAT